>Ga0310342_100000197_pt1 | contig 31059 bp, 26 predicted proteins | sample S15DNA20500_MG_FD_206155 | JGI IMG/M metagenome (GOLD analysis project Ga0310342, IMG submission 206155) | Marine microbial communities from station ALOHA, North Pacific Subtropical Gyre - S1503-DNA-20-500_MG | ecosystem: Environmental > Aquatic > Marine > Oceanic | place: Pacific Ocean: North... | reverse complement strand
GGTTATTGCCAACTAAAATGTACCAGGGGTTTTATGAGGCCTCCTGGCAACCTCATCCTGCAACCCACGCTTCCTAAATCCGGTCGAATCCTGGTCGCCCCCATTATCTCTCGAAGGCGGCTTTGAAGCCCGCCGCTGGCTCTTTTCAAGCAGCCGCACGGAAGACCGCAGTGCCGAACTCAGGCGCCGTGGCGCGTGAGCCCCTATTATGAAGCGATCGGCGGCTTTGTCCAACCAGTTCAGGGGCCGAAAATCCACTCATCGCCACACATCGCGATGATAGCGCGTCTCGAGCCCTTCTCCGACTGCGAGATAGCCCGCCTCCAGGTAGGTATTGATGGCCGGAGCGTTGTCGCTGTAGACATCGACGAGCGCATCGGCACTGTGGAGTTCACCGATCCTGCAGGCGATCTCGGTCGCCAGCACGCAGCCAAGCCGGCTTCCGCGCTGCGACGGGACAACATAGAGCCCGCTGACGTGAACGTACTTCCCGTCGGAGAGGTTGGAGCACACATAGCCGGCCAACTCGCCGCCCCCCTCGACCACGTAGACCAGCCCCGCCTCGATGAGCGAGTCAAAGTCACTGTGGATCTCTTCGAGGCCCACCTCGCGGCAATGCATCCCCTCGAGCTGCCTGAGGGCTCCCGCCTCATCTACACGCGCCGCGCGAAAGGCCTTGCCGTCAGTCTCCCCGGTCGCTGCCGCCCCCGCATCACGGGGTCTCGCCAGCACCTGCAGGGCGAGGCTGCGCCCGGCTGACTCGAATATGCCGGGGGAAGAGCCCCGCCAGGTATCAGCCGTCGCCCGGTCGACGATGATCCTCTCGGGGAGAAGATCTTCGCGAAACATCCCGCGTAGGGACTCGAAGTCGAAGCCATCCTCCGCGCAAACGTAGGTCGTGCCGTTCCTGAAAGAATGGGCCAGCACGCAACCCGCCCCTGGTCCATCGCACCAATAGAGTCTCCAGTTCGAGAGAGACTCCCGGGGGATCTTGTCGATGTGACGCAGGAATGCCACCAGCCAGCGCAGCACCATGGAGCGCTCATCGAGGAAATCAGCCGCGGCGGCGGCGCTCTCGGGACCGAGCGAAAAATTTTCTTCGCTCATTCGCCTCCTCCACCTTTCTGCAATGCGATGATCTTACCTTCACACGACCTGAACTTGCCAGAAACCGTCGGCCGGCACAACACCCCCAGGTATCAGAAAAGCCCCGGAATCGGCGGCTTCTCGCTGAGGGCGAGGACCTCGCGGGGGGCATCCGGCTTGATGCGGAGCTTGCCGGGGTTGAAAACGGTGTGGAGGATCGTCGAGATCAGGTGGCTGGGGCCGCAGCCATCGACGGCCGGCTCGCCGCCCTGGCGATCGGAGCGGCCGATGACCCGGCCTCCCTCGAGACCGCCACCGTAGAGCAGCAGCGGCGCCAGCCTGGCCCAATGATCCCTGCCGCCGTTCTTGTTGATCTTCGGAGTGCGCCCCATCTCGCCCGTGGCCACCAGCAGGATCCTGTCGCTCAGTCCGCGCTCCTCGGTATCATCGACAAAGGCCGCGACCGCGTGGTCGAAGGAGCGTCCCACCGCCTCCATGCCATCGACCATGTTCAGGTTGTTGCCATCGGCGTGCATATCCCAGACTCCCTCGTAGCCGGCGTGGATGGTGACGAAGCCGCAGCCCGCCTCGCACAGGCGCCGCGCCAGGAGCAGCAGGGGTCCGATCGTCGAGGCCTGGGCGCAGTAGTAGCCCTTCCTGCCCCTCGACACCTTATTCCAATAGCCCTTCTTCGCGTAGACGCTGGTGTCGTAGCGCTTCAGGGTACGGGGATCTTCCCGCGAGAGGTCGAGAGCCCTGGAGACCCCGCCCCCGAGGATCAGCTCGTAGGCCTGGCCCTGAAGCTTGTCGAGACCATCGAGCTGGCCGCCCGAATCCACCTTCCGGTTGAGACGATCGAGCTGGCTGAGCAACTGGCGACGGGTATCGTTGCGGCCCCTGTCAAGCCGCAGCTTCATGTCCTCCTGCAACTGCCCGTCCGATCCGGGAGTGAAGGGAGCCAGGCCCTTGCCGTAGGGGCCGGTGGCCGCCAGGTTTCCGCGCGCGCTCGGCCCCGGCACCTCGGAGTTCACCGTGCGCGGGTAGATCACAGAGTTGGTCGGCATGCCGGTAAGGGGATGGGTCGTTCCCACAACACGTGAATAGTGGGTGCCGATATTGGCCTCGAGAGAATCGGGTCCGACAATCGGCTTGATATTGTGGCCGCTGTTCTTGGTGTGAAAGGAACGAACGATGGTCAGCTTGTGGGCCAGCTTCGCCAGGCGCTCCATGGAGGAACCGAAGGTGACGCCGGGGATGCTCGTTGGAATGCAGCCTCCGATGGTCCGGTTGCCAAGAGGTATCTCCATCTTGGGATCAAAGGTCTCGAACTGGCTGGGACCGCCCTGCTGGAAAAGGAAGATCACCGACTTGCCGGTGACGGCTTCAGAGTCCGATCCGCCGGAGGCGTAGAGGGTCGGCAGCGAGAGAGCACCGAGGCCGAGACCGCCGATCGTCAGAAACCGGCGACGACTGACCCCTTGTTCTCCGTCGAAGATGCTCAGCATTTGAATCTCTCTTGCTGACGACGATTGCTTCCTTATTTCCATTCCACCACGCCCATCACCTGATTTCAATCTCCTGATGCTCGCACCTCACATGGAGGCCCCCGAGAGGCCCCAGAAGGGCGTTTAGGCTTGAAACTTACGCCCATGCAAGTACACTCGCACTCGATTTATGCCGTGGTGGCGGAATTGGCAGACGCGCTAGGTTCAGGTCCTAGTCCACTTTTAGTGGGTGGAGGTTCAAGTCCTCTCCACGGCACCAGAAAACGAACGGGGCGGCCCTCGCAACCTTGCTGCGGGCCGCCCTTCTTTTCTTTCGTTCGCCACTGCGCCGATTGATAATGTGCGGAGGATGCTTTCCCGGATCGCGCAAAGAAAAACAGGGGTCTCGCTCGACCATGAACTGGCCGCAGGAAAAACAAGGAAGGGCCCTCCCATGAGCCATTGGAACCTCCGGGTGATCCTCCCTGCCGCCTTCGTGCTGATGGCCTGGGCCCTCCCGGCGACGGCACAGGAAAAAAACGCCGGCGAGGATAAACCGGCCCTCAGCGCTCCTGAAAAAGTATTCGAGGAGCTCTGGGGCGTATTCCATCAGCGCTACGCCTTCTTCAAGCTCAGGGGAGTGGACTGGAAAAAGCAATACGAGGCCCACAGGCCGCGGGTCAACGAAAAGACCAACGACGAGGAGCTCTTCAAGATCCTCTCTGAGATGCTCGCCCCTCTCAAAGATGGACACGTCACCCTCGCCATCAAGGGCAAGGGCAAAGAGAAGAAAAAAGAAAAGAAGGAGTACTGCCCGGAAGAGCCGGCTGATTTCGAGCGTGAGTTTCCCTCACGCAAACTCCAGAAGCGTTTCTGGAACATGGTCGCCGGCACCCTCAAGGCTGCCGGCTTCAGCGAGCCCAGGGAGCTCGCCGATATCTTCAGCTATTGCCGGAACAAGAGCTTCGGCTACCTCCGGATCGCCGAGATGGAGGGGCCGGGAAAGAAGGCGCTCGCCAGGGCGCTCGACCGGATCCTCGGCGACCTGCAAGACACCCGGGGAATCATCATCGATATCCGCGACAATCCCGGGGGCACCGACGATTTCGTCTACCGGGCCATCAGCCGCTTCGCCGACAAGAAGCGTGTCGGCCACTACAAGAAGACCAAGAAGGGACCCGGCGAGGATGACTTCTCGGAGATGAAAACCCGCTACCTCGAGCCCGGTGGAGATGTGCGCTACAAGGGCTACCTGATGCTGCTGACCCACGATGCATCCTACAGCGCGGCCGATGTCTTCGCGATGCTCATGGCGGATCTTCCCCAGGCGACTCTCATTGGAGACCACACCAACGGCATCTTCAGCGATATGCTCGAAAAGAAGCTCTCCAACGGCTGGAAATACAGCCTCTCCCACCAGCGCTACTATTCCTCAGCCAGGGTCTGCTACGAGGGCAAGGGGATCCCTGTGGACGTCGAGATTCTCAATACCCGTGCCGACCTCGAGAAGGGATCCGATCCGATGATCACCAGGGCGCTGGAGCTGCTCTCGAAGCGTCTCTGATGGAAGCCGGGCCTCTTTCGCGGCTTCTTGCCGGGGACCTGCGGGGTCTTGATTGGCCCGTGAGGAGGTGCTAACTTAGCGCACTTGATTGAGCCGGGTGGCGTGAAAGAATCAGGAACAACCCAGGGATGCGACAGGCAGAATGACGGACTACAAAGCGGCGCTGCAGGGCTTTGAATCTTCGCGCGATTTTTTCGTCGGAATCGATTCCGATGGATGTGCCTTTGACAGCATGGAGCTCAAGCACAAGGAGTGCTTCTGTCCCAATACGATCAATTATTTCGAGCTGCAGGCGGTCTCGAAATACGCCCGTGAAGCCTGGGATTTCGTCAACCTCTACTCCCGCACCAGGGGCTGCAACCGCTTCCTGGCCCTGCTCTACGTCCTGGAGCACCTGCGCCAGCGGCCCGAGGTCCAGCGCAGGGGTGTCAAGATAATGAAGCTCGCCTCGCTCGAGGCCTTCAGTGAATCTGACAAGCCGCTCTCCAATCCCGCCATCGAGGAGTTTCTCTCCGAGAACCCCGACCCGGAGCTGGAGCTGTGCATGAAATGGAGCCACCACGTCAACCGCGACGTGAAGAGGTTCGTCAACAACGTCCCGCCCTTCCCCGGGCTCCGCGATTGCCTCGAAAAATTCGCGCAGGCGGCGGACATGATGGTCGTTTCCGCGACCCCGGTCGAGGCGCTCACCAAGGAATGGAGAGAGCACGACATCGACAAATACGTATCGCTCATCGCCGGCCAGGAGATGGGCAATAAGAAGGAACACCTCGAGGCTGTCGTCTCAAACTACGCCGATGGCAAGGTGCTGATGATCGGCGATGCTCCCGGCGACCAGAAGGCCGCCAAGGCCAACAACGCCCTCTTCTTCCCGATCCTGCCCGGCGAGGAGGAGGCATCCTGGGAGCGCCTCCTGGCGGAAGGAATTGACCGCTTCTTCAACGGAAGTTTCGCGGGAGAGTACGAGGAGGGCCTGACCGAAAGCTTCCTCGCCAGGCTCCCCAATGACCCACCCTGGAACCAGGAATAGATCGAAAGACATGAGCAATTCTCCCTGTGATATCGGCCTGATCGGCCTCGCCGTGATGGGAAAGAACCTCGTCCTCAACATGGAGGATCACGGCTATAGCGTCGCGGTATTCAATCGCACCACGAGCAAGATCGGTGAATTCATCGAGGAGAATCCCGACTGCAAGCTCTACGGAGCCACGAGCATCGAGGACCTCTGCGCCAATCTCAAGACACCCAGGAAGATCATCCTGCTGGTCAAGGCGGGACCACCCGTCGATGACTTCATCGAGTTGATCGCCCCCCACCTCGATGACGACGACATCATCATCGACGGAGGAAACTCGCATTTCCCCGACACCATCCGCAGAACGGCGGAGGTGGAGGCGCGCGGCCTGCGCTTCATCGGGACCGGAGTCTCCGGAGGCGAAGAGGGCGCCCGCCTGGGACCGAGCATCATGCCCGGCGGCTCCGAGAGCGCCTGGGGCGAGGTGAAAGATATCTTCCAGGCGATCTCGGCCAAGGTAGGAGAAGAGAACGAGCCCTGTTGCGACTGGGTCGGCCCCGACGGCGCCGGGCATTACGTGAAGATGGTCCACAACGGCATCGAGTACGGCGACATGCAGTTGATCTGCGAGGCCTATTTCATGATGAAGCACTCGCTGGGCATGAGCGCGCAAGAGATGCACGAGGTCTTCGCGCGCTGGAACGAGGGAGAGCTCGAGAGCTATCTCATCGAGATCACCCGGGACATCCTGGCCATCACGGATGAAGAAACCGGCAATCCGCTCGTCGAGATGATTCTCGACACCGCCGGGCAGAAAGGCACCGGGCGCTGGACCTCCGCCTCGGCTCTCGACCTGGGAATCCCGGCTCCAACGATCATCGAAGCGGTCCTGGCCCGGGCGATCTCCGCGCAGAAGCCTGACCGGGTTGCCGCCTCCGGGATCCTGAAGGGGCCGGACTCCAGCTACGAGGGAGACGCCGCCGAGCTGGTCGACGCGATTGAAAAGGCTCTCTACTGCTCGAAGATCTGCTCCTACGCACAGGGCTACGCCCTGATCCGGGCCGCCGCCGAGGAATACGATTGGGAGCTCGATTACGGTAGCATCGCCCTGATGTGGAGGGGCGGCTGCATCATCAGGGCCCGCTTCCTCGAACGCATCAGGGATGCCTTCGCCAACGATCCCGGCCTGAACAACCTCCTGCTGGATCCGTTCTTCCGGGAGGCGATCGATGAGAACCAGGCCGCCTGGCGCCGCGTCGTGAGTGAAGCCGTCAAGCTCGGGATACCCACGCCGGCCTTCAGCTCGGCGCTGGCCTACTACGACAGCTACCGCCGGGACACCCTCCCCGCCAACCTGCTGCAGGCGCAGCGCGACTACTTCGGAGCCCACACCTACCGCCGGGTGGACAGGCCCGAAGCCGACCCCGTCCATACCGACTGGGTGGGAATCACCAGGAAGCTGCAGGGTCGCGGCTGAACGTGGAGAGCGTGCCAGCTTGGCATTCCGTGGCGGCGAGGTTAGACTGGCCTCCTTCGCAAGCTGATTGAAACCACCAGTGCAGGAGATACGGCGCCGCCGTAGTATCGAAGATGTTCTATTCGGGAATCGCTGATGAAGGCGCAGAGGACCTCGCCGGCCAGATCAGGGCGCACCAGGAGCTCGGCTGGAAACACGTAGAGATCCGCAACCTGTCGGGAACGAATCTCACCGACATCACCGACGAGGAATTCGAGCAGGCCGCCGCCGCCCTCGGCGAGGGCGGCCTCGAGGTCTCCTGCTTCGCTTCCCAGCTGGCCAATTGGGCCCGCCCCATCGACAACGACTTTGAGGTCGACCGCCAGGAGCTGGCCAGGGCGATCCCGCGGATGCAGAAGCTCGGCACCGGGTTTATCCGCTGCATGAGCTACCCTAACTCCGAGCAGCCACTCGAGGACGGCGAGTGGCGCCGGCAGGTCGTGGAGAGAATGAAAGAGCTGGCGAAGATGGCCGAAGATGGCGGCGTCATCCTCGTCCACGAAAACTGTAACGGCTGGGGCGGACTGGGTCCGCGGCAGACCATGGACCTGCTGGCGGATGTCGGCTCAGCCAACCTCAAGCTGGTATTCGATACCGGCAACCCCTGCCAGTATTCGCAGGACGCCTGGGATTACTACCTTGGAGTCCGTGAGGAGATCGTCTACGTCCACATCAAGGACTACCTGCCCAAGGATGACCCTGACTCTGAAGACGCCGCCTGCTATCCGGGCGATGGCTGCGGCTACGTACGGGAAATCTGCCGCGATCTCCTGGCGAGAGGTTATGACGGAGGCTTCTCCATCGAACCCCACATCACCTCGGTCATCCACCTGCAGCAGGAAGCCTCCGATCCGGAGCTGGCCTACAGGACCTACGTCGAGTATGGCAAGCGCCTCGAGACGCTCTTTGGCTCCATCCGCTCAGAGCTCGCGGGATCCGAGGCGTGAAAAATCACCTCGCCGAACGGACCTGGAAATCTCTAAACCCCGCTGAAACGCTCTCCAGAGACCGACTGGGCCGACACCTTGACCTGCCGCCAACGACCCCGCAAAATAGAGTAGTCGTCCACTAGCGGCAGAACCCCCCGGAGTAACCCCAATGTATCGAAAAAATATCGCCTTTCTCCTGCTGCCGGCGCTGGTCACCACCTATGGCGGCAGGCTTGCCGCGGAGCCGATCGTTTACGGAAACTATCTCGAAATCCGAAGCGACTCGGCTACAGCCAACCTGCGAAAGAGCCCCGGGCGCGGGCTCTCGGCAAAGAGCGTCGCCAACAGAACATCGAGCGCCCACAGGGCGATCCTCTTCTGGAAGATCGCGAAGGGAAGCTGGAACGGTGAATCGCTCGACTCCCTGAAAATCGTCACCGTCATAGAATCTGAAGGCGTTCCCGGAAGTCGGCTCGAGGGGAAGATGCGGGCGGTGGTCTATATCGACGAAAAAGCCTCTGATGAAAAAGCCCGGGCCCTGCTGGACCTCGCCCGTGAGCTCGCCCCGCGCTACCTGAAAAACCTGACGCGAATCCGGAAAGCTCCGATCCAATTCAGCGAAAAAGACCACGCCCTCAAGCTGTCGATCAGGAATCACCTCGAGGTCAAGGTCGAGACCCACGAACACGACTCGACCGTCTGCGAATCGATCTGCGGAAAAGACCCCCAGCCCGGCCGACCGCTTTCACTGCACGTCAAGAGCGAGAAGGCCCTGGGGCAGAAGAGCCTCTACCGGGGAGATGACCTCCAGGTGCGCTGGAGCAGCGAAAAATCGCAGTCCTGCCTCTTCGGACAATTCGGACTCTGATTCCGAAATTCTTTTGAATACCTCCTTCCCGGCTCCGTCTGAATACATGAAGACGGAGACCTCAATGGTCTTCAGAGATAGCCAAGGGACCTCAGAACAAGGAGGAACTGCCATGAAGCTCAAATGCTTCTACCTGATCGCTCTCGGCGGAGCGTGCCTTCTTTCCCCCTCAACGTCCTATGCCGATGGATTCTTCCAGTTCGGCCTGAGCTTCGGCAATCCGGACTTCAGGATCAGCTTCTCCAGGTCGAGGAGGACCTGTGCGCCCTCGAGGGCTGTGGTGGTCGCGCCCGCGCGCCGGACACTCTACGCCCCTCATACCTACAGAGCGCAGCGCGTACACCGGACAGTGCACCGTCACCTCTGGGTCTCCAGGGCGAGCCGGGTCTGGGTAGCCCCGGTCCACCACACAGTCTTCGCCGGCTACAACCACTGTGGAAGAGCCCTCTACCGGGAGATCATTACTCGGCCGGGCTACTACAGAACGGTCTTCACGGAGCACTGCGCCTGCGGCGCCAGCCACTAGAGCCAGCTAAACGGGAAGGGCGAAGATTTCCACCCTGGTCTTCGCCCCTCTCTTCTATTTTCACCGGTAGTAGAGGAAATAGAAGGGAAAGGCCACGGCCTCGCGCAGGAGAAAGAAGGTATCCCTGGTGAGGGCCCCGGCAGCCTTGACCTGTTCGTTGGAACAGGTGGGGACGGTATAACAGTAGCTTCCGTTTCGCTCAAAGATCATCTTGACCCGCGCGCAGTGAAAATACTGGCTCACCGTGAGAAGCGCCCGGAATCCGTTTTCACGAGCGATGCGGCCGCAATTCCGAGCCGACTGGGCGGTATTGACTCCCCCCTCATCGAGCAGGATCCTCGCCGCCGGAACACCACCCACCTTCCTGGCCCAGGCGGCCATCTGACGGGGTTCACTGTAGCCGTTCTTCCCGGTCCCACCACTCATGATCAGGTGAGAGACGAGCCCCTCACGGTAAAGCCCGACACCGGTAACGAGACGATCTTTCAGGGCCCGGCTCAGGCTCCCGTCGTCGTAGACCTTCGCCCCGAGGATGACAGCGGCATCCGCCTGCCTGCGAAAATCGGTACGGCCGAAGGTTACCAGGTGAGCGCAGATCAGGACGAAGAATGACGCGGCCACCACCACCCCGTTGAAAAAGCATCTCGCCGGCGGGGGCATGCGCGGCGCCCTGGTCTCACACCAGGAGATCCTCGAAAACTCGAACAAAAGGATCAGCCAGATGAAGGCGCTGAACGGAAACGGCAGATCTGTGCTGAAGTCCCCGGCGCTGAGCTTGTGGTAGTAACCCACCATGGTCGAGCCGACAAGGATCCAGAATCCGAAGAAAATACCGCCAAGCACCCAGCGCGCCCACTCGGCCCTCCCCACGTCGTGAGGAATGAGGAGAGCGACTCCGAGCACAGCAGAGATCAACGACAGCTCAGGCTCGGGTATCTCGATGTCGAGCCAGATCCTGGTGATGGAAAGACTGGCGTCATCCAGGGTCAAAAAGAGATTGCAGAGAACCAGCAATCCCAATGCGACACCTGGAGCTCGGGTGATCCAGAAAAACTTCCTGAACATGGGCCTTCCGTGCCGGGTTGATTCGCAAGAATACCGCCAGCGGTTGCTGGCGCGGGAACACCTCATCTATATCGGATCATTCGCTCCCGGGGCTGCAGCACCAATTATTGCGGCGGTTGTTTTTCCGCAATACCACATCGGGTAAGCCCTCTGAACAAACAGCGATCATTACCCTCTCCATTCAGTGACTTCCACCCAACCCCTTGTGATAGCTGCGTTTGTTTCATTGAAGATGATGAAACCACGTCTATAAAATTAATGTTATGGAAGACAAAGAATTGGATCTCAGCAAGATACTCGCGAGCTGGCACTACGGGGATGGGGAACACGTCAGGCGCGTGACCAACCTCCTTGGAGAAGAGGTGCTGCAGGTCCGTCTCCCCCTGGGTATCGAACAATACGAACTCCGCGGGCGCCCCGATGGGGTGCGACCGAAAGGGAAGGAGTCCTGGTTTCACCATTACTCCACCCGGATCGAGAAGCAACCCTGGGACATAGAGTTGACCGAAGAGGACTTCCAGAAGCTCAAAGAAGAATGCCTGCTCTACTACTACAGGTACCTGCTGTTCTTCCAGATCGGAGATTACGATCACTGCTCGCGTGACACGATGAGAAATATCGAGGTGCTCGATTTCACGAACAAGCACTTCCCCCCCGAACTCTGCGCCAGCCTCGAACAGTACAGGCCCTACATCCTGCGGATGCACTTCATGTCTGACGCGCTGGGCACGATTGATTCCGGGGGAGAGCTCCCCGAAGCTCTCGCCATTCTCGCTGAGGGCTCCAGCTCTATCAAGGAGCTCCCCGATATGGCAAAGAACAAGATCTTCCTACTCGAGCGAAAAAACTCCCTGAGAGCGATCGAGGAACTGCGCCAGCAGCTCCTGCGAATGCTACCGCCGGACCCTCTCTCTGAACTGAGAGAGAAACTCGCCGAGGCCATAGCGAACGAGGACTACGAGGAGGCCGCCCGGCTGCGTGATTCCCTCCAGAAGAAGGAAGACCGGAACGAGGCCAGCTGAGCCCGAGAGCTCCCGCTATTTGAGCACGAACCGCCTGATGGCCTCGGCGACCCCACCCTCGTTGTTCGTTCTCTCTGTCACGTAATCCGCAACCGCCTTACTGGCAGCGGTGCCGTTGGCCACAACCACCCCGATTCCCGCGGCCTCCAGCATGGGGTTGTCATTTTCAGCGTCTCCGATCGCCAGAACGTTCGGCAGGCTGAAGCCATAGTGCTCGCCGAGGGTTTCAAGCGCGGTGCCCTTGGAAACCCCCGGGGCCATGATCTCGAGGTATTCCGGATCCGACTTGGTGATGTAGGCCCGATCACCGAGCTCGGCGGTAAAACGATCATGGAGACGGTCCCGCTCATCGGGCTCCGCCAGCAGGATAAGCTTGGTGGGCTCCTGCCCGATCCTCCCGCTGAGATCCTCGATGTGATACTCGGCCCCGGTACGACCGCTGTAGATGTCCATAAAGCGCCGCCGATTCGGACTGTCTTCGCTATAGAGCACATCATCGTAGTAGAAGTTCAGCAGGTAGTCTCCATCCCGGGAAAAGCGGATGAAAATTTCCGCGATATCGGCCGGCAGGGGCCTCTCGCTGATCAGCGGACGGCCCTCGGACTCCGGACCCACGACCTTACCTCCATTGTAGGCAAGGATGATGCAATCGAGGCCCAGGCGCTCCTCTACGGGCAGGATCCTGGGAATCATGCGGCCCGATGAGATAGCTACGAGAATCCCCCGTCCCTGGGCCTCCTCGAGAGCGCTGATATTCTCAGGAGGAACCTCCTTGCGGTCGTCGAGCAGGGTCCCATCCAGGTCCAGGGCAATCAGCCTGACTTGTTCCATTTACTTGACCTCTACGGTAGCTCTATTTAAGCTACCTCAGTTTCCAGAAAAATAACTCGGGCGATTAGCTCAGCTGGTTAGAGCGCCATCCTCACACGGTGGAAGTCGGTGGTTCGAATCCACTATCGCCCACCAGATCAATCCGGTTGCAGCCAATACGTTGCAACCGGGTTTTTTTTACCATACCGAAACCACCAATCGCCTCCCCGTAGCTCTGTCCCTGTGCTCCCAGAGGTAGAGCCCCTGCCAGGTACCAAGCGCCATCCTCCCATCGACAACCGGTATCGCCAGGCTGGTCTCGGTGAGAACGTTCTTGATATGAGAAGGCATATCGTCAGGCCCCTCGTGGGTATGACGAAAATACGGTTCGTCTTCAGGCACCAACCGGTCGAGAAAGACCTCGAGATCGCCACGGGCGGTGGGATCGGCGTTCTCATTGATACAGAGACTCGCCGAGGTGTGCTGCAGAAAGACGTTGCACATTCCGCTGTCGACCGGACTCTCCCCCACCACGGCAGCCACCTCCGCGGTGACTTCATGGAGCCCGCGGCTTCGAGGTCCGAGTGAAAGTACACGCTGGAAAACACTCATCTCATCCATTCTCTCTGTTCTTCGGGATTCCGGGTCTCAACAAATTGACATCCACTTCACCTCAACGCCTGATCGTGTGTTTCGCAAGCCGAGTGGTAAATTCCCAGATGGGGCCCGGAAAGCGATGGCTGCGCTCGAGGACCTCTTCGAAAGCCCCCAGGAAGCGGCCCACATCGGTCTCATCGATCACCAGCGGCGGAATGAGCTTGATGACCTCGAGGCCATGCCCAGCCACCTGGGCCAGGATCCGGTGATCCGCCAGGAGCGACATCACCATGGCCTGGGCGACCAGTCCCTTCTGCAGCTTGCTCGCGAGCTTCCAGCCCATCTTGAGCTTCAGCGAAGATGGCTTTCCAAGCTCGATGCCGATCATCAGGCCGCGCCCGCGAACCTCACTGATGAGCTCGAATCTCCCGGCAAGCTCTTTCAGTCCATCCAGGAGAAGAGCCCCCATCCGCCTGGAATTCTCGACGATACCCTCCTCCTCGAAGACATGGAGCGTCGCGAGCCCGGCGGCCATCGCGTAGGCTCCCTGGCCGAAGGTAGAGGAGTGAACCACGCAATTATCCAGGGAATCAAAAACCCCGTTGTAGATGCTCCGTGTCGTGAGAACCGCTCCAACCGGGACCAGGCCGGCCGAGAGGGCCTTGGACAGGACCAGGATATCCGGCTCGACATCGGAATGTTCCATCGCGAACATCCTGCCGGTACGCCCGAACCCGGTCTGGACCTCATCGAAGACCAGCACGGTTCCATGGCGGGAGCAGAGCTCCCGGACCTCGCGCAGGTACTCATCACGGGCGATGAACACACCCTTGCCCTGTACCGGCTCCAGTACGAAGGCCGCGACATCCTCCCTCTCGATCTCGGCAGCGGCGGCGGCGGTATCGTTCAGCGGCACCTTCTCACACCCCGGGAGCAGGGGGTCGAAGCCCGTGCGGTAGGACTCATCGGTATTCAGCGACAGGGAGCCGTTGCTCAGGCCGTGGAAGGAATGATCGCAGAAGAGAACCCGGGGTCGGCGAGTTTTCTTACGGGCGAATTTGATAGCCGTCTCGACCCCCTCGGTTCCGGAATTGGTAAAATAAACCGTGTCGAGCGTTTGCGGCGTCAGTTCCTTGAGGCGCTCAGCGAGAAGCCCGGAGAGAAGGGGCGCATCCATCTGAACCAGGGTGGCAGGCTGGGAGTCCATCAGGTCCTTCAGGGCCTGGATGACCACCGGGTGGTTGCGCCCTACATTATGAACCGCGTAGCCCCCGAGCATGTCGAGATACTCGGAGTCTTCCTCGTCATAAAGATACTGGCCGAGGCCACGGACATATACCTTGTCGAAGCCGATGAGACGCAGAACCCGGGCGAACTGGGGGTTGATATTCTCGCGTTGAAGAGCGACGTTCTCGCCATTGCGGCTGTTGATAAGAGCCTGGAGATCGAAGCTCAACTGCCCTACCTCTCAGTTGGCGTGAAGCTGTCGACCATATCGGTAAACGCCTCCTGCCACTTTTCCATGGTGGTGCGTGGACCGAAAGACTTGAAGAAGAGCTGGCCCTCGGGCGCCTGTACCACCGCGGCAAGAACCCTGTAATCAGGACGGGGCTGGACGGTTTCGCGGGGATCCATCGGACGCGCCTTGTACAGATAGGTCCCATCGAGCTGGACGATGGAGACCTTCATCCCAGCCACCTCACGGTTGTTGATAAGCGGCTCGGGAACCTCCTTGAATTGCTGTTTCCAGCGCTGGAGGTTGGCCTCCAGTCCGCCAAAAGCCGGTATCACCGTAAGCTCTCCATCGTGGGTGTCATTATCGGCGTGGGGCAGCTTGAACTGAGCCTTACGCATCCTGTTGGCCGGTTTCTGGCGAACCCATCCTTCCGGGGCCTTGACCTGCATCCCCATCACCTCGAACGCCTCCCCCGGCTTCCACTGGGCGCCAGCGGCCGCGCCGCCGGCCACCGGTGGCGCGGCCGCGGACCCCGAGGAGGGTGGCGGAGATGAAATTTCAGCGTCCAGGGCGGGATGGGCGGAGCCCCGAGCCTCCTCGACCGTAGGCTTCTCATGCCGCCCACCGGAATCAGAGCACCCCGGAAGAAGGATGGCCAGCAGGAGCGGGCAGCAGAGACGAACGGAAATCAAGGAGCCGCAAGGGCTAGTTGAGAAAGGCATTTTTATTCTCCCTGGATAAATTTCTGAAGTTCAGACCGCCACGCGCCGGGTTTCACATCATCACGAATGATGGCCTCCCCCGGCTTCGCGAGAAAGACCCAGCGCAGACCCGCGGGCCCTCGTTTCTTGTCCCGCGACATCGCAATCAGGATACGCGAGCATGGGAGATCTCTCAAGTGGACCGGCAGGCCGAAGGAGGAGATCAGTTTCTCGAGACGCTCCGCTGTACCGCTCCGGGTAATCCCGAGCTTCTCTCCGAGCCGGGCCGCGAATACCATTCCAACCGAGACAGCCTCGCCGTGCAGAAGCCGGCCGTAGCCCCGCGCCGCCTCGATTCCATGCGCCAGCGTGTGACCGAAATTCAGGATCATCCGCAAGCCGGACTCCCGCTCATCCTCCTCGACGACGGCGGCCTTGATCCGCACGCAGCGCTCGACCACCCGTGCAAGCAGCTGCCGGGAACCGGCACTGAGGGCATCCCGCTCCCGCTCGATGAGCGAAAGCAGGCGGCTGTCGCGAATCGCCGCCGTCTTGATGATCTCGGCCCAGCCGGCTCGAGCCTGGCGCGAAGGCAGGGTCGAGAGCAGGTCGAGGTCCATGACGACCGCGCGCGGCTGGTGAAACGCTCCGGCAAGATTCTTGCCTTCGGGAATATTAACGCCGGTCTTCCCGCCCACACTGGCATCCACCATCGCGAGCAGGGAGGAGGGAACCTGGACGAAATCGACTCCCCTGAGGAGGCTGGCAGCGGCGTAGCCCGTAATGTCACCGATGACTCCGCCCCCGAAAGCTATCATACAGGAACTCCGGTCGCAGCCGGCTCGTACGGCGGAGCGAAGAATCCGCTGCATCTGCTCCATGTTCTTCGACCCCTCGCCCGGAGCCAGCACCGTCTCCGACCAGGGGATCCCGGAGCGCCTCAGCTCCTTTCTGATCCTCGCTCCGTGATGCCGCAGGACATTTCTGTCGCTCACAAGGTGCAGCCGGGAAGGCCGGAGCTTATCCTTCAGCAGAACCGAAAGCTGCCCGAGGGCACCACTGCCGATCAGGACCGGGTAATTGCCGCCCGCGGAGCGAACCTGCACCCTCCGCAAGGCCGCGCCAGCGCCTCTCCCTTTTCTGCTCTTAGCACTGGGCATGGTCAATCCTTCGCCGGGGCGCCCTTCTCGCGCGCCGCCTGGCGACGCTTTTCATAGGTCGACTGCGATCGCCGGTTGGCGAGCAGGATGACAATCCCGGAGATACAGCAGATGCCCAGGATCAATGCGATCGCCACCGGCAACGCGGAGATGCTGCCGACTCCGGCCGGAGAAGCTGAAGCCAGCTTCTCATAGCGTGAGGCGACCAGCAGGGGGATTGTGCCCTTCTCGGTCCTCCCCCCAACATCCACCTCGGCGGTATAGAGCCGACAGAAATACCCCCGCAGGAGCACCTTCTCCATATGCCCGAGGTCTTTCGACTGGTCGGTGAGGGTATAGATGAGATGGAACTTCTTATTTTCATCAAAGACGTAGGACCTGTAGAGCCTGTTGGTATCGAGGGGGTTCGATTCACTCGGAAGGGCCGCCAGCTGCAGAACGTTCCGGCTCTTTTCCTCCCTGATAATATTCGCCCGCACCTCGACGAGTTTGCCGCGGTAGAGATCCGGCTTCTTGAGGAGGGAGGTGAAGACCAGCGCCCCCTTCGCGGTGCTCAGCACCGGCTCTTCAGGAGCCTTCCCGGCGACAAGACCCGACCGGATTTTATGAGCCAGGTAGACGACGCCCTCTTCCCGGATCGTCCCGAAGCGCTCGACGTTGCCGGTTCGATCCCGCGCAGCCGCCGCGGCCAGGACCTCGGGCTTCTCGACGAATGGTTCGAGCTGTTTGATTGGAGCGACCTCCCCACCGGGAGAGAACGGATCATCGGAACCCTCAACCGGTTCGAACTCCTGGCTGAAGGGGTTGGCGATGTCGAGGGGAGTGCCATCGAGAATGCTGCCATCCCCATCGGGCTTGTTGCTTCCCTGCTGGAAAAAATTCCACATCATTCCACCGATGACGATGGTGAAGATAACCAGCATCATGAACTTCGGCCCCAGGCTGCTGGGCCCGGGATCGCCTGAGTCCTTCTGTGCGGGATTGGAGGGGAATAATTTCATTGCCACAGTGCTCGCTTTTCCACGGGATTATTATTCTGGCGCAAGAACCCGTGAAAGCAAAAGAGTCATTAACAGGCGAAGCCCTGATTCCGGCCGGTAATGTACTTTATCTTCGGTTAAAAGTCGGCTTGAGACCCGCAGGAAGGCTCAAATCGAGGAAAGAAAGTCGTTGAGCACCGTCGCCGCTTTCGCATTGGCTCCGGGCACCAGGCAGGCCTCCTTCAATTTGCGGAGTCGACCGACAACCTCCGCTCGCTTCTCTTCGTCATCCAGAAGCTCGCGGGCAAGCGGAGCGATGGGCTCAAGCTCATTGTCGCTGCGCAGAAGCTTTTCGAAAACGGTGGCCTCGCCGGCATTCGCCGCGCATCCGAGAATGTTGGGAAGAGTGAACCAGGGAGTGACGCTGAAGAAGCCCTTGAACAGCCAGTACCCAAGGCGGCTCACCTTGTAGAAAACGAGCATGGGCTTCTCGAACCAGGCAAGCTCCAGCGAGGCCGTACCGGAAGCGACCAGGGCCAGGTCACAGGCACTCATCAGCGGTCTGCAGTCTCCCTGGATGATCTCCGTCTTCAACCCGTGGCTGCTCGCGGCGGAGACGATCACATCGACGAAATCATCTCGAAGAGCCGACACCGCGATTCGGTGCCGGTCCGGGTCCAGCTCCATCCGGGCGAGGAGATTGAAAAACGAGGAGGAGAGCCCCTCCACCTCCTGCCTGCGACTGCCCGGGAAAACCCCGATGAGCTTCTCATCGGCGGAAATACCCAGCGAATTTCGAAGCTCCTCGCCGAGGTTGTCATCGAGGGCCGAGAGCTCATCCGCGAGCGGATGGCCGACGTAATGAACCGGGACCCTGTCGTTACTGTAGAGCTCCTCCTCGAAGGGAATGATGGGAATCAGGAGGTCGGTATAGCGCAACACCTTGCGCCGTCGCCAGGGAGCCCAGGCCCAGATCTGCGGACAGATATAGTAGACCACGGGCACTCCTCTCCAGCGTGCCAGGCGCGCCAGGAGGAAGTTGAAGGCCGGAGCATCGACGAGCAGCACGGCCGCCGGCTCGAGCTCCCGCAGCAGGCGGTCAAACCGCTTCAACAGGCTGAAGTAGCGGCTGATGTTCAGGAAAAAACCGAATCCGACGCTGGAAAACGCGGTTGGGTCGGCATCGGTGACACAGCCGGCCTCCCTCATGCGCTCACCGCCGAATCCTCGGCACTCGATGTCGGGTCTCGAGCCGCGCAGCTCCTCTATGAGGTGGGCGAGGTGGAGATCGGCCGATGGCTCCACGGCGGAGACAAGCAACCTGATCTTCGTTTCAGCCTTCTTCTCGGTAGACAAAAAATACCTTCTTACACTATAAAACGATCCACATGAAAGTACCGAACAGCTCCAGAGAATTCAGCCAGGTCCTGTCATCTTTCACTAACTACGAAAGGTTGCAAACCTTCCGTTACGACCAGGAAAGTTTTGACCTCCGCAGAATGGAGGCCCTGGCGGCCGCGCTCGGCAATCCCCACAATCACTACCCCGCTGTCCACGTTGCCGGCACCAAGGGAAAGGGCTGCACCTGCCTGATGCTGGAGGCGTTGCTGAGAGCCGAAGGCCTCGCGGTAGGAACCTACACATCTCCTCATATCGAGCATCTGCGCGAGAGGATCCGCATTGGCGGAAAGTCGATCAGTGAGGATACCTTCATGCGAACCGTGAACTCCGTATTGCCCATCACAGAACCGGCTGACGGGGAAAACGCCAGCCCTACCTTCTTCGAATTGCTGACCGCCATGGCCATGCTATGCTTTGCCCGCGCCGGTGTCGATATAGCTATTTTCGAGGTTGGCCTCGGGGGACGTCTCGATGCGACAAATATCCTGTCCGCCCGCTGGAGCGCCATCACCAGCCTTGGACTCGAACATACCCGCCTGCTGGGCGACACGCTCACCTCCATAGCCAGGGAAAAGGCCGGCATCCTGCGGGAAGAAACCCCCCTGGTAACCGGCGACCTGCCGACTGAAGCCCGCGAGGAAATCAAACGGATCGCGACGGAAAAAAATACCCCCTGGACTGTAGCCGACCCCGGCTCCATAACCCGCTCCAGCCACGGGCTCATCGAGATCGAGGGGATACCCGGGCCCATCAGCGCGCCCGCGGTTCGGGGACCGGGCCTGCGCGCCGACCTCGCCGTGGCCATGTCCCTCTACCACGCCGTATTGGATCACCTGGACAGAACGCCTGATATCGACCAATTGCGTGATGCCCTCGAGAATCTACGCCTTCCGGCCAGGGTCGAGATCTTTCCGGGCCCGCCGTTGAGCTGTCTCGACGCGGCTCATACCCCGGAGTCGATGGCGTCCCTGCGACTGGCGCTCGAGGAGATCGAATTCCCCCAGCCCCGGGCGTTGATCTTCTCGCTCTCGAGCGACAAACGCCGGGAAGAGGTCCTGGCGGAAGCGGCCTCGATCTCCGATGAGATCATCTTCACCCTGGCCGACGAGACACGTTCCATTCCCCCGGCAGAGTTGCGCGACGCGCTGGGACGGGGACAGGTCATAGAAGATCCCCTCGAGGCGATCGAGCACGCCCGGCACGGTGGGTTGAATCCCATCATCACCGGGTCTTTCTACCTCGCGGGAGCCCTGCGTCCCCACCTTCGGGCGAGATCCGAATAAACGAACCGGGCCGGGCTCAGGAGCCGTCGTCATCCTCGCTGGCGGCGCTCACCGGCTCCGGGGGTTCCGGAGCTTCTTCTTCGGAACTCTCGTCGGCATCTTCGGCAACGGGTGGTTCCTCAGGCTCAGGGACGTAGAATGTTATTTTCGCGTAATCTTCAGGCTCCAGCCGCAGGACCCGTATCCCCTCGGTGTACACATAGTCGGGCGCGTCGTCATCGATATTGTCGATTTCATCGATATGGGGGATTGTCCTCTCCAGCTCCGGATTCAGCACACGATCAGGCAACGAATCGGCCGCCTGTTCTTCCTGCTCTTCTTTCCACTGCCACCAAGCATGTTTTTCCTCGTTTACCCTGAAGATGCTTGAACAACTTTTCCCACCACAAGATACCTCCTCGTAGTGCTTCAAGTCCTCTGAACTAAAGATATTTGGTTCAGGTTCTTTGCCTTCCTTTTTGTCTTCCGATGTTTCTTTCTCCTCAGGATCTTTATCTGTGGACTGGAAACCCACCGGTCCCTCCTCGCCGGCTTCAGCTTCAGTAGTAGAAAGATCTTCCACAATTAATCCAAAAGCCTTTCGCTTCCGATCGGCTTTGTGGGCATTCCAAGCCGCATACTTCGATGAACCCTCATCCTCATCCTCATCCTCAGACCTGTAATCGTCTGGCGGCTCCCACTTGACGTCTTTGGTGTAATGCTCCTTCTGGCACTCAGGGCAGGAGAATTTAAACCTAGTAAAATATTCCATCCCGAGTCCGATGACTTCTTTCCCTTCAAAATCACCCTTGAGAAGCCCCTCTGCAAGCGAATCTTCAATCTCCCGCTCCACTGTACGGCGCAGAGGCCGGGCGCCATATTCAGGGTTGAAACCCTTAGAGATAAGATGCTCCTTGACCTCATCATCGAGGCTAATCTTGAGCCCCTGTTCGTTGAGGCGATTACGCACATTTCTCAACTCGAGCTCGATAATTTCTCTAAGGTCTGACTTGGTGAGCTTGTTGAAAGTAATTTGATCATCTAGCCTGTTGAGGAATTCCGGAGGAAAATGCTTCTCTACCTCCGCCTTGAGCTCATCCTCCATGTTCTTATGATCACGCTTTTCGTCGGTCCTGGTCGAACTGAACTTGGCCTTGGTCTTGTTCATGATAATGTTCGCGCCGATATTGGACGTCAGGATCAGGATGCAATTTCGGAAATCGACATGGCGCCCGAAGCTGTCGGTAAGCTGCCCCTCCTCCATTACCTGCAGGAGCATATTATAGACGTCCGGATGGGCCTTTTCGATCTCGTCAAAGAGCACGACAGAGTAGGGCCGGCGACGGATCTTCTCGGTCAACTGGCCACCTTCCTCGAAACCGACGTAACCGGGAGGGGCTCCCACCAGCCTCGAGACATTGTGCTTCTCCATGTATTCCGACATATCGATCTGGATGAGCGCATCCTCTTCGCCGAAGGTGAACTTGGCCAGGGCCTTGGCAAGGAGGGTCTTTCCGACCCCGGTCGGCCCCAGGAAGAGAAACGAGCCCATGGGGCGGAGTGGATCTTTCAGACCTGAGCGAGAGCGACGCATAGTGTTGCTGAGCCGCTTGATCGCCTCATCCTGCGAGATGACCGTTTCGTGCAGGTGCTTCTCCATCTCCAGCAGGCGCTCTGTGTCTTTTTTGTCCAGTTGGGTCAGGGGAATACCCGTCATCTTGGAGACTGTCTCGGCGATCACCTCCGCATCGACAGTGCCGCCGCTCTCGGAGGATTCTTCACGCCACTCCTTCTCGAGCTTTTCCTTCTCCTTTTTGAGCTTGTCGGACTGGTCGCGCAAGTTGGCTGCGCGCTCAAAATCCTGCTGGGCGACCGCCTCTTCTTTCTCCCTGTTGAGGCTCTCGATCTCCTTCTCGGTGTCACGAAGCTCAGGCCGGCGAGTCATCGCCTTCATCCTGACCCGGGAACCGGCCTCATCGATCACGTCGATGGCCTTGTCAGGCAGGAACCTGCTGGAAATATAGCGGGTGGAGAGCTCCACGGCCGCTTCGAGCGCCTCGTTCTCAAACACCACGCGGTGATGACTTTCGTACTTATCCTTAAGACCCTTGAGGATTTCAACCGTCTCCTCCTTCGTAGGAGGATTGATGATGATGTTCTGGAAGCGCCGCTCCAGCGCTCCATCCTTCTCGATGAACTTGCGGTACTCATCGAGTGTCGTGGCGCCGATGCACTGCAACTCTCCACGGGAAAGGGCCGGCTTGAGAACGTTGGAAGCGTCGATGGCTCCCTCCGCTCCTCCGGCGCCTACGAGAGTATGGAGCTCATCAATAAAGAGAACGACGTTCTTGACCCTGCGAACCTCGGTCATCACAGCCTTGATCCGCTCTTCGAACTGGCCGCGGTACTTGGTGCCGGCAACCATCATCGCCAGGTCAAGCGTGACGATTCGCCGATCCCGCAGAATCTCGGGAACGTTGCTATTGATAACGTCCTGCGCGAGTCCCTCGACGATGGCTGTCTTGCCAACGCCGGGCTCACCGAGAAGAACCGGATTGTTCTTGGTTCTTCGGGCCAGGATCTGGATCACGCGCTCAATTTCATCATGACGCCCGATGACCGGGTCCAGCTTGCCATCCCGGGCCAGCTCGGTCAGGTCACGGCCGAAGGCATCGAGGGCCGGTGTCTTGGAGCGACCTTTCTTGCCTTCCGCGGCAGAAGACTGGGGAATGGAGCTCTCTGCCTCGGAATCGGCTCCGAGCAATTCCAGCACCTCGAATCTCACATCTTCGAGCTTCAGGTTGAGGTCGAGCAGGACCTGCGCGGCCACACCATCGTTCTCGCGAATCAGGCCCAGCAGAAGGTGTTCTGTACCGATGTAGTTGTGCCCCAACTCGTTGGCCTCCTCCATCGACAACTCGAGCACCTTCTTGGCGCGCGGTGTGAAGGGAAGCTGCCCCATGGTGACCATCGAGGGTCCGGACTGGACATTCTTTTCGATCTCGGAGCGGATCTTGCTGATCTCCACTCCCAGGTTCTTCAGGACATTGGCCGCAACGCCACTGCCCTCCTGGATGAGTCCCAGCAGTATGTGCTCAGTGCCGATGAAGTCGTGGTTGAATCTCTGCGCTTCCTTGCGCGCCAGAGCCATGACCTTTCGAGCTCGATCTGTAAAACGGTCAAACATTTGACCTTTTCCTCCGCTTTTGCCTCATCGCTCTGTTCGAGTTGCGATGGACCTCGGTTTTTCCTTTAAATACCGTACTCGGGATTTCTTCAGGCCTGTGTAGCGAACGCATGGCGATCTGGATTACTTCCTCTCCACCAGTCTTCAACATTCTTCAACTCTCGCTAACAGCGAAAAACCCAAAACCCTGACGGCTTCCGCCGACAGACCCGAGGACATTTGACTATCTTGAGACTGTTTTATCGTATTTCAAGCGATAGTTGCCGAGGACGTCCGGCAACTCATCAATCACTCCCCTGCAATCTTTTCCTGATGTAGGATGCGCGGACCACATCGCGCTCGGTTTCATCGAGTTGTGTTTCATTCTGTTTCTGAAGATGCGCGGGCTGGGTGAAGAGAAACAGCTTATTGATCACGTCCATCTTGACCTCCTGGATGATACCGAGGCTCACACCCATCCGAACGCTGGAAAGATGCTCCATGGTCTCCTCGCTCGCTATCATCCTGGCATGCTTCAGCTGTCCGTAAGCCCGCCAGACCTTGTCCTCCAGCACCTCATGCTTCTGTTGCATCAGGTTGTTACGAACCGTCTTCTCATATTCTATGATCTTGGGGATGACCTTCTCGATCGTCTCGATAATATCCATCTCGGACTTCCCGAGAGTCGACTGGTTCGAGATCTGGTAGAAATCGCCTGAGGCCTGGGTGCCTTCGCCGTAGAGGCCGCGAACGATGAGGCCAATCTTCGAGACCGCCTGGAATACCTTGTCAATCTGGCGGGTCATGACCAGGGCGGGAAGATGCAGCATGACGGAAGCCCTCAGGCCTGTTCCCGCGTTCGTCGGACAGACAGTCAGGTAGCCGAATTGGGCCGAGAAGGCGAATTCGAGACAACTCTCGAGCCTTGTGTCCACCGCCTCCACTCGCTCCCATGCCTCGCGAAGCTGCAACCCGGAGCACAGCCCCTGGATCCGCAGATGATCTTCCTCATTGACCATGATACTGACCGTCTCATCGAGGGCCAGGCCGACACCCCGGGCTCCCTTGCCAAAAGCATGCTCACGACTGATGAGATGACGCTCAACCAGGAATTGCCTGTCGAGCATGGGCATGGTCTGCATACTGAAATAGCCCATGCCTTCGGATACGCAGGTGTTGAGGAGCCTCTCACGAACCATCCGCTCCAACTCTCCCAGCTGCTGTTCATCCGCCGTAGAAAAGAACGGGTAGCCGGCAAGATTACGGGCGAGCCGAATCCTGGAGCTGATCACGATATCAGCTTCAGGCCCCGTGCCGCCGAGCCATTCGCCAGGGCTGGCTTGAAGATCACTGAGTTCCATGTTCCCGGTGCTACCCTGTTCCAACTGATTTCACTTCTATCAAAATTATCGAGAGAGACAGAACTCCCAAGGGAGCTTACAACCCCGGCGAGCCTTCTTGGTGACGCTGGATCTCATCACGAAGCTCAGCGGCCCGTTCGTAATCTTCCCCGCTGACTGCGCTGTCGAGATCCGCGTATAACGCCTGCAATTCCTTCTGCTGGTTTACTTGTTCGCTCGCGTTGCTGGGTACCTTACCCCGATGCTCGCAGCGACCGTGAATCTTCTCCAGCAGGTCACTGACCTTCACATTGAAACTGGCATAACATTCAGGGCAGCCGAATTTTCCTGATGACCTGAACTGCCTGTAAGTTGTTCCACACTTCCCGCAGGTTTCCGTTTCCGAGGCAGCCGAGACCCCCGGTAGGTTCTGAAAAATCGCCGGCAACTCGTCGGTTGCAACCTTTGGGGAGTTGCTCTTCTGCATATGACTTTTTATCGTGGCTCCCTGGGACTCCGCACAATCTTTGCAGAGATGCAATTCCGCTTTGGAATTGTTTGAGACATCGACGAGATGCACCACCGCATCCTTTTCTTTGCAGGACTCACAATTCATGGGCGACAGGCCCCCTAACGATAATTAGTTCCGCACTTCTTCGAAAAACGCACGCCAACAGACATAAAGGCCATTGCGCGTGGAGATTATAACACGGTTACAAACGAACTTCAGCGACCCGTAAAAGGCACCCGAACTTTATCGGCATCAGGCCGAAAACCGGCGGCCTCAGAGGAAAGCGCCAATAAACAATTAATCAAGAACCTCTATACTGTTCCCGGCCACAGTGGTTTTTTCGGCAAAAACACTCCTCTTCTATTGTTTCGGACTAATGACGACTCCTGCTTTACCCACAATCGCTACAGAGGCTATTCAGTAGCCCGAATCACCGGAGACGGCAACCTGTCGTGATACAAAAACAGTCCCCTCGGCCCCACCTGGGTATCTTTGTCAAAGCCCCGCTGCCAGGAACAGTAAAAACACGGCTCGCCAGGACGATCGGAGGCGCCGCCGCCAGGACTCTTTACGCGGACATGGCGGCGGATACCCTGCAATGGGCCCGCAAACTCAGCAATTGCCGCAAAACCGTCTTTTACACACCGCACGGGGCGCTTGAAGCCAGCCGCCAACTTTTGGGCACGGGCTGTATCGAGCCTTCTTTCCAGCCCCAGGAACTCGGGGACCTTGGAAATCGCATGCGAGCCGCTTTTTCCTTCATGTTTGGGCAAGGCGCGGCTTCGGCCGTTCTCATCGGCAGTGACTGCCCCCTCCTGGATGGAAAGATTGTCGGAAAAGCCTTGGCTGCCCTGAAGAAAAACGACCTTGTCCTGGGCCCCGCCTCAGACGGAGGTTATTACCTTATCGGGCTGAAACGCCCAATACCGGAACTCTTCAGACTCCGAGAGTGGAGCCATCCGGAAGTGTTGCAGGCAACAATAGAAACTGCTCGGAAGTTGAACCTGGGCATCAAGTTCCTACAGACTCTCAGTGATGTCGACCGGGGAGAAGACCTGGCCCAATTGGGGCAGGATCTCCTGCTCGCCTGGCGGAATTGCCAAAGCGAAAGCCGTGATGACTTTCCGCTGCGGGTCTTTCGCCGTCTGTTCTGGGAACCCGGAACACTTATTTATCAGCTTGCAAGCAGGAGTTCAGATCCCGCTCTCCTGCGCAAAAAAGCCCGGGCCGGAAACGCTTGACAGTGCTCTGCTCGAACCTAAAATAACCTGGACTACTGCTTCGGCTCCTAAGTCCTTTATCTCACTACAGTTATTCTCTTGAAGATCTCCTGTAGGAATCTTTTTGAGCCGATGCGGCCATCTGCTCTGCCGCATCCAGAAAAACAGTGGCGGTTTAATCGACTTCTCAGGAAACGCATGAATCCACCTCATTTAATGGGGTGGCATGTGGTCGTTCTTGTGAGGTGGTGGTATGCTGTCCGTCTTTACCTTCCGGACCTGGGATACTGGGATTTGGAGCGTCTTTTCTATCTTTGCCTGAATTTGAAAAACCAGTCGGAAAAACGGCTGAAAAAACGGTAAGTGCTTTTCTTTACATTTTTTACCCGGAGTGCTCAACCTTTGATCCTGCCTCCGCCTCCGCCTCCAAACGAAAAACAAAGAACAACCTGACCTGATGAAATCCGAAGAGATACTGCGACTTGTAGACACGATCCACCGATCGAAGGAGATTGAGAAAGAAATCGTCTTCCAGGGAATCGAGGCGTGCCTGCTTTCCGCTGTCCGCAGAAAACACGGCGAATCCGAAACCGACAATGTCGTGATCGACCGGGAAACCGGGGAGACTATAGTCCTCCAGAATGGCGAGGAAATCGATGCTGAAGAGCTTGGACGCCTGGCCGCCATGTCGGGCAAGCAGGTGCTCTTCCAGAAAATCCGGGAAGCTGAACGCGACAAGATCTTTGAAGAATACGAAGGCAAGATCGGGCAATTGGTATCCGGGGTTGTCCAACGCAACGAAGGACCTAATCTCATTGTCAGCCTCGGCAGGGTCGAGGGTTTCCTGCCGCGAAGTGAACAGGCGCCCGGTGAGCGCTTCCGCGTCGGAGAGAGGATCAAGGCGCTCGTAAAAGATGTCCAGAAGAGCACCAACCGGGTCAAGATCACCCTGTCGAGAACGGCTCACGAACTCGTAAGCGCTCTTTTCGCGCTCGAAATCCCTGAAGTCCAGGAAAACGCGATCGAGATCAAGAAGATCGCCAGGGAGGCCGGATACCGAACCAAGATCGCGGTAACCACCACCGATACGAACATAGACTGCGTGGGTGCCTGCGTTGGAGTTCGAGGCTCCAGAATCAAGAACATCGTCGACGAGTTGTTTGGCGAAAAGATCGATATCGTTCGCTGGAACGAATCCGATGAAGGGCTCATCATCCAGGCCCTCAAGCCGGCGGAAATTTCTACGATGGACCTCGTTGATGACACAATGACCGCGACGATTTACGTCAAGCCAGACCAGCAATCCCTGGCGATCGGCAAGCGTGGACAGAATGTACGCCTCGCCTCAAAACTCACCGGCTGGGAGCTTGTAATCGAACCGATCACAGATGAAGAGCTTGAGCAGAAGAGAAAAGGAGGCGCTGGAGAGATCGAGGTCGATATCGAGGACGAAGAACTCGGCGATGAAACCGAAGCCACGACGGAATTGCCCGTAGAGCAAGAGGCCGGAGATGACTCCAAGGCCGAGCCCCAGGACGAAGCTGCAGGGGAAACCGAAGAGCCCGCGGGGGACGACTCCGAAGACGACGCCCAGGACGACGCCGAGGAAACGGGCGACGGAGACGAGACTGCCGAGGTAACCGAAGAGCCCGCGGGGGACGACTCCGAAGACGACGCCCAGGACGACGCCGAGGAAACGGGCGACGGAGACGAGACTGCCGAGGTAACCGACACCGAAACTTCGAAAGACGGTGATAGTGACGAGGAATCCGCCGCCGACATTGAAGAATCTACAGAAGAAACAGAATCGTAACAGGAACGCGGATCGACCTGGCTCGGCCCTCTGCCGAACCATGCTGTAAACCAGCACGTTCTGCAAACATCAGGAAGGAAAGCCCATTGGGAGTTAGAATTTTCACCCTTGCTAAAGAGTTGGACATGACCAGCAAGGAGTTGATTACCTTCTTGAAAACCCAGGGGCATCAGGTCACCAGCCATATGTCGTCGATCGACGACCAGGTGGCAAAAATACTTCGTGACCGTCTGAAGCCCAAGAGCGCCGAACCGGAGGCCGCAAAGCCGAAGGCTGCCAAAGAAGCGCCCGCGGCCGCCACCGGATCCAAAGACAAGAGCGATCCCAAGCAGAAATCGGTCCCGGCAACTGGTGGCCGGAAGAAAAAAGTTCGGCGTTTCTTCCCAACCAATGAGTACAGCTCGGGCGGAGGACGTTTCTCCAGCAAGAATCGCAGATCGAACCGGAGAGGCGGCACGACACCGGCTGAACAGAGGAAGCCAGTAGAGTTTAAAGCTCCCGAAAAAATTGAGGTCTCGGTTCCCCTGGCGCTGAAAGATCTCTCCTCGGCCCTGGGAATGAAAGCCCAAGTGCTCATCAAGACTCTCTTCAAGCTGGGCAAGCCGGTGACCATCAACGACTTCCTCGATGAAGAACTCATCCTGGAGGTCTGCGTCGAGATCGGCACTGAGGTCGATTTCAAAAAGAAAGAGGAAGACGAGGAAGAGCTGCTCAAGACACTGGAGGAGGCCGCCAGCGCCGATGGGGAAGAGAGCCCGAAGGCCCCCGTCGTGACCTTCCTCGGCCATGTCGACCACGGCAAGACATCTCTCCTGGACAAGATACGTGAAACCCAGGTCACCGCCCGGGAGCATGGAGGAATCACCCAGCACCTTGGCGCCTATCGTGTCGACCGTGGCGACGTGCAGGTCACCTTCATCGATACTCCGGGCCACAAAGCATTCACGGAGATGCGCGCACGCGGCGCCAACGTCACAGATGTCGCGGTGCTGGTGGTCGCCGCAGATGACGGGCCGATGCCGCAGACTGAGGAAGCCATCAACCATGCCCGCGCCGCCGAGGTCCCCATCATTGTCGCGATCAACAAGATTGACCTGAGCAGCGCGAATCCACAACGCTGTAAGGAGCAGCTCTCGGGGCTGGGCCTCAACCCCGTAGACTGGGGAGGCGAAACCGAGATGGTCGAGGTCTCCGCCCAGACCGGCGAAGGACTGGACAATCTTCTCGAGACCCTCAGTCTGGAATCCGAGATTCTCGAGCTCAAAGCCAACCCGGAACGTTCCGCGCTAGGTATCGTACTCGAAGCGGAATCGACCACTCACCGCGGCGTCCTCACCACTGTCCTCATCAAGGACGGGACCTTGAAACACGGCGACTGTGTGCTCGCCGGAGCATGCTACGGCCGCGTCCGCGACCTCTTCGTAAACGGTGAAGACACGGTTGAAGAAGCCGGTCCATCGGTGCCCGTCACCATCGTCGGACTCAACGCGGTCCCCGATGCCGGCGACAAGCTCTATGTCCTCGAAAATGAAAAGCAGGCGCGCCAGATTGCGGAGACGAGAGCGCTCAAGAGGCGTGAGATGGAGCAGGCTGAAAAGTCCAGCGGCAAGAAACGCTCCCTGATCGACCTTGTCGAAAAGGTCGGTGGAGGAGAGACCGTAGAGCTCAATCTCATCATCAAGGCCGACGTACGCGGTTCCATCGAGGCGCTGCGAAGCTCCCTGGTAGGACTCTCCACCGATGAGGTAAAGATCGAAATCATTCACACCGCCGTAGGCGCGGTCAGCCAGGAAGACGTACAGCTGGCCTCCGCCTCCGATGCCGTCATCATCGGCTTCCACGTGGTCGCCGACGACCGTGCGCGGGCGGTAGCTGAGGAGGCTGGAGTCGAGATCCGCCACTACAAGGTGATCTACGAGGTGGTCGATGACATCCGCGCGGCCATGGAGGCCCGGCTCGCTCCCGAAGAGGTCGAAGAGTTCCACGGGAGAGTGGAAATCCGGCAGATATTCAGAGCCTCGAAGCTCGGTAATATCGCCGGCTGTATGGTCAAAACCGGCAAGATTCTTCGCAACGACAAGATCCGCCTGATCCGTGACGGAAAAGTGATCCACGAGGGAGTGCTCGCCAGCCTCAAGCGCCTCAAAGACGATGCCAAGGAGGTGAAGGAAGGTTTCGAGTGTGGAATCAAGCTGAAAAGCTATGAGGACATCAAAGAAGGCGACGAGATCGAAGCCTACACGATCACCCACAAGGCGCGTACCCTCGATGGATAGCCGGGACTCCTGGATCCAGCCCGCCGCAGCGCCGAAGCCGCATACCACTAAATGCCTCCTCCCCGACACGCCCAGAAAATAGCCAGCCGGATCAAGTTCATCGTCAGCCACGTGGTCCAGCAGGAGTTGAACGATCCGCGCCTGGGCTTCGTGACGATCCTCGATGTCGAGATGACCTCCGATCTGCGAGAAGCGAAAATCCGCTTCTCGGTGCTCGGCCCCCAGGGCGACAGGGCAAAGTCTCTCCGCGCCATCGAATCGTCCGCCGGCTTCATTCAGAAAAGGGTCGGGAAGAACCTCAACCTCCGGAACGTTCCCCTGCTTCAATTCGTTCTCGATGAATACGATGACCGTATGTCTCGAATCGAAGAGATCCTCGCCATGGATCGTGAGGACGAGGATGAAACCGAACCTCCCACCGAACCTTCGCAGGAATGAAGGAGATCAGGTAGCCAGCCTGTCTCGTCCCGCCGCCTTCGCCTTGTAGAGAGCCTCGTCCGCCCGGCGCAGAAGAGACTCCACATCCTCTTCCGGCAGGAGGGTGGCCCCTCCAAGGCTGGTGGTAACCGGGATTGTTTCAACGGAGGCTTCCTTCCGCGGCAGCTCAAACCGATGCGCTCTGAGTTCGGCGATCAACTTGCGGGCGGCGAAAACCGTCATCTCGAGATCCGTCTCCGGCAGGAGCCAGATAAATTCGTCTCCTCCGTACCTTCCAAGCACATCCGCGTTTCGAATATTCCGGCGAAAAAGCGAACCCAATTCCCGCAATACCCGATCTCCCGCGAGATGGCCGTGCTCGTCATTGACCTCTTTAAAATTGTCTACATCGATAAAGACGAGGGAGAGCGCCCGGTCGTAACGAACCGCTCTCTCAACCTCAGCCTCGACTCTCTGGAGAAAGAAGCTCCGGGTGTAAACCCCGGTGAGGACATCTACAGTCGATTGTCTCTTGAGATCCCGGTTGAGACGAAGATTGTCGATCAGCATGGAGACAACCTCGCCAATCCTCGTGAGCATATCCCGGCGCCACTCCACAGAGGAGTCCAATCCCTCAAAGAGGGTCTTTTCCCGCTCATGCTGGACAACCCCCAGGAGCCCCAACAGTTGCCCACGGCTGCGCAACGCCACCAATAGCTCGTTGTCGCCGTCAACGGAACAGCCCTCGCCCTTTTCTTCCGCTGCAAGCCAGCGGCCATAGCGGCTGTCCCCATCGATCGAAAATACCTTCTTCCCGCGCTCGAGCGTAGAGCACGCGGTATGCAGGCAGTCTTCTTCAAGCAGGAGGAGGCTG
>Ga0310342_100000192_pt1 | contig 31391 bp, 27 predicted proteins | sample S15DNA20500_MG_FD_206155 | JGI IMG/M metagenome (GOLD analysis project Ga0310342, IMG submission 206155) | Marine microbial communities from station ALOHA, North Pacific Subtropical Gyre - S1503-DNA-20-500_MG | ecosystem: Environmental > Aquatic > Marine > Oceanic | place: Pacific Ocean: North... | reverse complement strand
TGACCCGGTAATCGTCACCTTTGAGGTTCATGATCCGGCCCACCACTTTCCCGCCATTCCTGAGACTGAAGACGCTGGCACCGTACTGGTCACTGATTTCCCTGCCGGGTTCGACGATGGATTCGAGGAGATCGTGTGGGCTGAACTTGCCGGAGACCGCGGTGAGATCGGGCCCTACCGCCCCTCCCTCGTTGCGAAAGCGGTGGCAGACATGGCAACTGCCCACCCCGAACATCTTCCGGCCGTTGGCAAAATCGCGTCCTCCTTCCAATCCCGCGCCCAGAAGTCCCTGCAGATCTTCCATCTTCCAGGCCCTGATGAATGTCCGGGGCTCGCTGCTGAACTGGGGCGAGCTTTCCTCTGCCCTGGTCTTGAGGATCCTATCCAGTTCCGGGGTCCGTTGACCCGCGGGCAGGGAGTCCACGGCATCTCTCCTGATGTCTGCGAGGTAGGCCCTGAAACGGGGCCCCCCGTGGTAGTTCCCAGCCCGGACAAACCAGCGGAAATACCTCACCCGGAGAGCCGGGGTCCATCCCTCCTTCATAAAGCGGAGATTCATGGCATAGGTGATCTGCTCCTCCTGGCCGGTTGCGTTCTCAAGAAGCGCAAGGGCCCTGGGCACAACTGCGGGGGCCTCCAGGAAGGCCAGCAAGACGGTCAACTCACGATTCTCCTCGACCGAGGTCGTCGGGTAGATTCCGTCGAGCCACGCAAGGAGCCGTCCCCGGATCTCCCCCTGCGGTTTTCCCCCACGTGCCAGGGCCAGAGTCAGGGCACGCAGGAGGTTGAGCCGGTCCTGCTTCCCTCCGATTTCCAGGTAATCGAACTTGAGCACCTTGCCAATCACTTCTCCTGCCGAGCGCGGCCCGTCGGCGCGGGCCAGGGCGATCAGGCCCAGCGCCACCCGGCTGATGTCCTCCTCCCCGAGGACGAGAGCCTTCCACAGTTCCACCGGATGCTTCTCAAACACCGCCCGCGCGGCATGCCGCAAGCCACGGTCATTTCCGTCCGCAATGCTGGTCCAAAGCCTGGCGAGATCCTCCGGGGTCTGAAGCCTGGCACCCTTGCGCAGGAGCAACTCCATTTCCTGGCGGCCCACCCTGGGAGAGGGGCGCGGGAGAGGGGACGGCCTGGACAAACTGACGTCCTCCTTCCCACGGTAGGTGACGCGATAGAGTCCGGACTGCACCCGCCGTCCCCCGATGGTGAAATACATGGCCCCATCCCCGGAATTGATCAGGATGTCCGTGAGGGGAAGAGGTGCGGCACTGGCAAACTCCTCGAAGCGGCCGCCATAGGTCGATCCCTTCTCACTGAGGTGCACGGCATAGAGCTTTCCGTAGGACCAGTCGCAGGCGAAGAGGGCCTCCTGGTACTTTCGCGGAAACTTCGCTCCATAGCCGAAACACACGCCCGTGGGTGATCCCGGCCCGATATCAACCGCCGCGCCAAAGGTATCGCGGTAGTGCTCGGGGAACTTGGCCGATCCTGTTCGCCAGCCGAAGTCGGCCCCGCTGATGACATGGTTGATGCGGGTGGGTCTGTACCAGGGGGTATTCAGATCCCCTTCCATGTCCGCGTCGCAGGTGAAGAGTTCTCCCTCGCGGTTGAAGGCGGCATCATACTGATTGCGGAAGCCGGTCGCGATGATCTCCCAGGTCTCGCCTTCGGGATCAATCTGCGCAATGTGACCGACCGGGGCCCTCGCCCCCTTCATGAAGTGCTCCATGGGTGGCAGGAGCTGGTCTTCGCCCCAGAGTTCTGGCACCCGGGAATGGGTGTAGTCCCCGGGCAACTGGGTCTGGTTTCCCAGCACCACCATGAGGCTCCTGCCATCGGGGGTGGGAAGAATGGCGTGCGGGCCATGCTCGCCTCCGGTGGCATCCAGCTCCCTGATGGTCACTACCTTGTCGAACTCGTCATCACCGTCTGTATCGAGGAGGCGGAAGACACCCGAACCGGTCCTGCTGCGGCGCGAATTGACCACCACGTAAAGGCTGCCAAAGGCATGGCAGAGCCCCTGGGCGTGCCCAATGGGAAGATCGATGGTCTCAATGGTGGCCGGATCGAGAGCCTCGTTGGCCGGAGGAGCGGGGAAGCGGTAAAGGCTACCGTATTGATCGCTCACAATAAAGCGCCCCTTGTCATCCTGGCACATGGCAACCCATGACCCCTGGCGGTCCCGCGGGACCGAGTAGAGGAGCTCGACCGCAAAGCCCTCCGGCACCTTGATCTTCTCCACCGGGGTAGCCGTGCGCTGGGCCAGGAGAGGGACCAGAGCCAGCACGCTCAATAGGACGACGGAAGTGAACCGCTTCATCGGGAATTCAAATCTCAGACTTCAGATTTCCTGCTCCTGTTCCAGTTCAATCCGCAGCCAGATCTCCGCCAGTTCCTTATTTGTGAAAGAGGAGGGAATTTCGCCTTTCCACGAGTTGGATAAAAAAGCGCCCGCCCAGCGACCCTGCCGTCTCGATTTTCCGGAGCACCGGTTTTCCCGGACGCAGCCCTGCAGGTCCAACAGTGAGATCTCGAAAACCCTCCTCTCCATTTGCCACTTGCCGAACTGCGTTCTGATCGTTCCCCTTCCAGCCTGTCCCACCTCCGCATGGAAGAGCAGTCTCCAGCGATCACCACCGAACTCCTTGAGCGCGTCAGGGCAGGTGACGAATCGGCCAACCGGACCCTGGTGGAAATCCTCTATCCCACCGTACGGGCCAACGTCCGCAACCACCTGCGGAGGCAGGCTGATCACGACGACGTCTCCCAGGAAGTCTTCCTCAAGATCTTCCTCAAGATCGACCAGTACAAAGGGCCGCAACCCTTCGATCACTGGGTTTCCCGCATCGCCGTGACCACCTGCTACGACTGGCTGCGCAAACACCGTGCCCGGCCCCTGGTGGCGTATTCGGATCTCACTGAAGCCGAAGTCGAGATCATCGAGAAGAGCCGCCCGGCCACCACCACCGGGATTTCCGACACCCACCGGGAGCTCTTTTCGGGTCTCCTCGACAAACTGATCGCCACCCTCAACCCCCGGGAACAAATCGTGATCCGCCTCCTCGATCTGGAGGAACACTCCGTCCGGGAGATTTCTGAACTCACCGGGTGGGGCGCCAGCAAGGTGAAAGTCACCGCCATGCGGGCCCGTCGAAAACTGGCCGAACAACTGCACCGCCTGGAAACCAGCCACGAGCGGAAAGAGAACGACCGCTGAACTCCAACCAACTCCAACCAACTCCACCTAACTCCGACCCATGTCCGATCCTAACGAAGACAACCACTGGAACCGCCTGGTCGATGCCGCCAGGGACGCAGGGGCCACCACAGACGACGCCCGGGAGCAAAAGGCTCCCTCCGCCTTCGTCTCCGGCGTGATCACAATGCGGGAAGGACTATGGAAGTTTGCAACAACCGTGCTCTGGCGCCGCTGGTCGCTGGTGGCGGCCCTTCTTGCAATTGCGCTCTACCTCATCTTCTACTTTGTCATGAAATCAAATCCACCCGCCCGGGCTCCCGCCCCGGCGCCGCCCCAAACTCTTCCCCAACCTCCCGACCCCGAACAATGAAGCCAACCTTCAAAGACTACCTGAACATTGTCTTGGCCCTTCTCGCCATCTTCCTCTGTGGCTACGGGATCGGATTCCTGTTGGGTGAACGCAAGGGCCAAGGCAATCAGCCTCCCCCATCCGCTCCCTCCTCCCAGCCGGCCCCCACCGTCGATTGGGAGTCCTGGGAACGCTCCACATTCCAGACCATTGAGGGGGCCATTGGCGTGCTGACCCCGGAACAACGGCTATCCATTCGGCACGAGGTCTCCGAGACCGCCAAGCGAATCCGAACCGCCCGGCAATCCGGTCGCAGGGAATTCCAGGCTCTCCATCAACGCCTGAAGCAACATCTCACCCCCGAACAGCAAACCAAACTTCCGGGCGCCTCCCCCAATTGAGGGAGAAATGGAATGAATTCACCTCGTTAACCTCTCCCGGTGTAACCATGGGCAAATCGCCCTCGTCAGCCCTCATAAGGAGGCTTTCTGCCCACTCGGTTAATCCCCCCCAGGGCCGGGAGGGCAGAGAGTTTCCCGTTTTCCCGCCTTTTGATCATCAGATCCTTAATAAATACTTAACACAACCATGTCTCGACATGGAGGTTCCATTCAGGCGAAGATCAACCCCCCTAAGCGCATGAGATTCGGTAACCTCATATTCGGTGTCGCCCTCCTTCTCGTGGCTGTCACCCTCGCCTTGACCATCACCTTCCGGAACGATCCTGAGGGTGCATCGGCTGAACGGCTACAAACCGCCGCGACCTCCCCGGCACGCAGCATCGGAAACGCCCCGCCCCGGGGTTCCGCCATTGCCCCCGTCGGCCGGCGCAATCCGGCCAGATCGCCACGTGAAAAGCTCCCCGACGTGAACGACCTCGACGTGGTCATGGACAACGGCCCGGCCACCCGATCCCTGACCCCGGCGCAACGCCAGGACATCGCCAAACGCGTCCCCTGGGTTCAGCAAGATACCCTCTCCCGGCTTGGGAAGATGACCGAGCGGCTGGACCTCACCCCGATACAACAGCACAAGGTCTTCCCACAGCTGCTCCGGGCCACTACGGGCTATCACCCCGCCATGATCATCAACTACCCTGCGGGAACCTCCATTTCCTCTGAGGAGCTTGCCGACAACGAGAAGTCTCCCGATGAGGCCATCCACGACTCCCTCGATCCCGATCAGCAGGAAGACTTCCTTCAGCAGAAACTCGACGATCAGGCCTGGTGGGAGGAAATCGTTGCCCAGCTGGAGGAAGATTTCGATGCCTCTGTTGCCAGCAACAACGGACCCGTGGCCGCCGGTCAGGCTCCCCCCGGGCAAGAAGCTGCCGCCGAACCACAACCCGAGCCCCAGCCGCAACAGGGCATAAACCTCTTCGACCTGCTCAACGAATAAAACTTAGCTTTGGATGTAACCACGGCATCCGCAGGCCCGTCGATCCCCTTAACCAGAGAACATTTCCCGAAAGGCCCCTTTAAAATGAAGATGAAATACCTCCCTCTGATAACCATCGCTGTCGGCATCGGTTTTGCCAGTGCCGGACGCGAGCGAACCTTTGGTGACGGGAAACTTCCCGAAATCCTCGAACAGTTCGACCTCAACGACGACGGACAGATCGACGAAGAGGAGCGTCAGGCCGCCCGCGAAGCCCGCCGGGCCGCCCAGGCTGAACGCCGCGCTGCGCACATCGCGGAATTTGATACAGATGGCGACGGCGAACTCTCAGACGAAGAGAGGGAAGGCGCCCGCGAAGCCCGCCGGGCCGCCCTTGAAGCCAAGCGCGAGGAAAAATTTGCGGAAATTGCAGGTGATGACGGATGCCTTGACGCCGACGAATTTGCCGCCCTTCCCCCGCTCGAAGGCAGAGATCCCGAGCGCGTGGCCGCCATCTTTGACCGACTGGATTCTGATGGCGACGAATGCGTTGACCTTGAAGAATTCACCGCTCGCCTTCGTCATTGCCGTAAGCCGGGTGGACATCGTCCGCCGCAGCCGCCCAACCGTCCCGAGCCCCCGGAGCGTCCCGAGCCACCTGAGCGTCCCGAGCCACCTGAGCGTCCCGAGCCACCTGAGCGCCCCGAGCCACCTGAGCGCCCCGGGCCACCTGAGCGCCCCAACGTGCCCGATGGTGCCGAAGGTGACGATAATAATGAGGCTCCGGATCCGCGCACGCCGCCCCGCTTTGGCGGCAGATGGTAAATCTTTTCGGTTCTTCCCCATCCCCATCGCGAGGAGGCAACCTGAACCACGGGTTGCCTCCTTTTCTTGAAACAGGGCCGGCTCCTTCCGCTTCCATGGCAAGACCCGTCTCCATTCTGTTATCCCTCCTTTTGCTCTCCGTGCTCGGAACTGCGCGGGCCGAACTGCTTTACTTCACCGATTTCGACGAGTTTCCCGAAGGTGATAACAAATGGGGCAACTTCGATGGATGGCAGGCCAGCGACAATACCAGCGGAGCCCAGGCCATCGTAGCTGACCTCCTGGGAGGGGCCCTGGGAAAAACTGCCACCCTGGGCTTCAACAGGCCCAACCGCGCCCTCACTACGGTGGCCAGATCGATCAACTACGACCCCAGCGCGACCGGCAACCCCCTCGTGACCTTCAATCTCCTCTTCGGGATTGAGGACTCCACCGACTTCACCAACTACCGGCGCGACGATTTCTTCATCACCTTCTACAATAACCAGGGCGCGCCCCTGGCCGCCATCCGCATCTCCAATACCGATACCGACTACGGCTTCTGGTACCGCAATGGCAGCTCCCAGTCGACAGGCTACGAGGAAATCGACACCGGCCTGGATTTTGTCCAGGGCGAACTCCACGAGCTGACCGGGATCATCGACTTTGAATCCAACCGTTGGAGTGCGGAGATCGACGGCCTTCCGCTCTTTATCGACGCGGTCTTCAATGGCACCAACCAGGCGCTCTACTTCGGATTCATTGCCGTCGAGTGGCAGATCGGCCAGGGATCTCCCGGCCAATACGGTGACAACTTTCTGCTGCTCTCCGACCTGCGCATTGAAACAGTGGAAGACCCGCCCCCGCCAGTAGTGATTGATTCCATTGGCCACGACGCGAGCGGTGATATCCGGATTTCCTGGCAGGCCACTCCCGGGTTCAGCTACGCCGTGGAATACTCCGATGACCTCCTAAACTGGCATGGCGACCTCCCCTCCTCAACCTTCTCTTCCCCCCCTGCGCTTCAGCCGTTCCTCTTCACCGACGCTACCGGCCTGCAGGCAGGCGGACGCTATTATCGCGTCCGCCAAACCCGTGCCGAATAAGGGCGGGGGGAGCCTCCCCAAATCCCCTAAAAGGGCCCTCTCTCGTCCTGGACCCAACCCCGGAACGGGTTATCCGCCAACGGCAATTCTCCAAAACTCTGGCAAAATCCCTGATAAAATGTAACCGCCCCCCGCCACTCCCGTCTATCCCCTTGAAAGACGCGACAGCAAGCCCCCTCTCCCCCTCAACCGAAAGCACGAAAAGAACCATGAAGATCAAATACCTCCCGATTCTCGCAATTGCCCTGGGCATAGGAATCGCAACCACCATCGCCGGACATCGCACCTTCGGTGATGGCAAACTACCCGAAATTCTTGAGCAGTTTGACCTCAACGAAGACGGCGTGATTGACGAAGAAGAACGCCAGGCGGCCAAGGAAGCCCGTCGTGCCGCACGTGCCGAACGCCGTGCCGAGCACATTGCGGAATTCGATACTGATGGCGATGGCGAACTCTCCGACGAAGAGAAGGAAGCCGCCAGAGAAGCCCGGCGCGCTGCCCTTCAAGCCAAGCGGGAGGAGAAGTTTGCCGAGATCGCAGGTGAAGACGGCAGTCTTGATCTTGACGAATTCGCTGCCCTGGCTCCCTTTGAAGGTGCGGATCCCGAGCGCGTGGCCGGCATCTTTGCCCGCCTCGATGAGGACGAAGACGGCGCTGTCACTCTTGAGGAGTTTGGCTCCCGCCTGCGTCATCATGGACGCCGACCCCGCCACCACAGTCCCCGCCACCACAGTCCCCGCCATCGTCCCCACCATCGCGGTGGTGGTGGCAAACCTGAAGATGAAGGCGGCGATGATGACGGCGGCGACGACGCCTGAGTCGCATCCCACGATTCCATCCCACAAAAACCTGAAAGAGGCAGCCCGGTCGCGGGTTGCCTCTTCGTTTATCTGGAAATCGTCCAGTCTTCAATTGTCCCGCCGAGCCCGGAAAACCCAGTGGGCGGATGGCACGACGCTTCCCTTCCGTCCCCAAACTCTCCTTTTAAAATGGAGGGAATTCAGCAAGAACTGCCCGTGCGCCTCAAACTGACCATCGCCTACGACGGACACCGGTTCGGTGGCTGGCAGCTTCAACCCAATACCGATACCATCCAGGAGCGTCTGGAAACTGCTCTGGCCGAAATTGCCAAGGAACCCTTGCGCCTCCATGGATCGGGACGCACCGATTCAGGCGTCCATGCCATCGGCCAGGTCGCTCACTTTGACGCCCCTGATCAGCTCACCATGAATCCCGTGAACTGGCTGGCCGCTCTTAACACCAGGCTGCCTGCCACCATCCGGGTTCTGGAATGCGAGGAGGTAGCGAATGACTTTCACGCGCGCTTTTCGGCCCTCTCCAAGACCTACCACTACGAACTCAGCACCGCTCCCATCCTGCCCCCTTTCCAGGCTGGCCGGGTCTGGCATCTCCCGCGCCAACTCGATCCGAACTCCCTCGAGGACGCCCTGACCCTCTTCCATGGTCGCCACGATTTCCGGGCCTTTGCCGCCAACCGGGGCAACGAAACGGCAGAAACCGACTTCCAGCGGACTCTCCGTGAGACTTCCCTCGCGCCGCTCCCGCAAGGCTACCTCCTCACCTTCACCGGCGAAGGATTTCTCTACAAGATGGTCCGCCTCCTGACCGGAGCAGCTGTCCGGACCGCCCAGGGATCCTTCAGACTCGATGACCTCGCGGCCCTGCTCGACCAGCCCCCCGATCTTCCCCGGGGCAAGTCGCCGCTTTGTGCTCCGCCCGATGGTCTGAGCCTGTATGAGGTCCATTACGGATAGTCCTTCTCCCGAGCGCTTTCCGTATCTTTTACTTGTTGGCAATCCGCTGAACCCAAGGGCTGTCGGGCGGCTTGATTGCAACGTGAAGCGCTACCGACAAATGCGCAACGCCCCCTGCGGTATCATTTCCGGCATCGCGGTTCCCGGCAACTGACCATCTGGGATACCGGTCATGATGAAACGGTCCCTCCCGAGAGAGCCCATTGTTACGAGAAGGGATCTGACTGGATCCACAAATCCGTACGGGAATCCTAGAAGTAGGTCCGGAATGCCAGCCACAGGGTAAGGGCATCAACGTCACCGCCCATGGTCTGGAGAGTTTCCCACTCCACCCCGCTCATAATCTTGGCATTGTGGCCACAGGCGTAGTAGTTGAGGCCGGCATAGAGGCTATGGTGTTCGTCCCCACGGCCACCACCAACGTCAGCACCGTGGTTGCGCCGGAGGTAGCGGGAGTTGGTGGCGATCCCCTGAGCTTCGTCAGATCCCTGGCAGGAGTAGCGCACTACCGCCTCCAGCTTGTCAGTAAGGTCACGGGAGGCCAGGGCCACAAACCCCCAGAAATTGCCCCCCCTTTCGCCTTCACCGTCGTCACCGTTGTCCCCGAGCGTTCCCTGCAGAAGAACGTCCCAGCCATTTCTCTCGGTAAGATAGGCCAGGGCAAGAGCCCAGTCATAGAGGCCCACTTCGTTGTCCCCCGTGCCGTAGGCATCGTTGTGCAGGAAATCGGCGATCAGACTATCCCCGTTTTCAAGCTTCCACGTCCCGTTTGCATAAAGAGCAAGGCCATCCGTGTCGCGCGCCAGCTCTGGAGTGGACGCGGTGCTGAACACCCCGATCGTTCCCGAGAAGTTGCCCGTGGACTTCCTGGCCGTAATCCCCGTCAAGCGACTTGGGTAAACCTTGTTTGCTACTGCAGAACGCTCCACGGTCTTGATCTTCTTGGAAGAGGTGTGGACCTCGTAACTCATCCTTACCTTGTGCCGACCTGCGCTGACATTGACTCCGTCAAGGACGCCGCCCCCAAGCAGGGCCCCCGCATCAAAGGAGACCAGGGCTTCGTCCAGGCTTTGGTATCCGAACGTGCGGGATCCGCCTTTAGGTCTGCCGTCATTGACCATATAGGCGTTCACCTTGACCTTGAAGTGCTTCAAGACCTGCCATTGGGTTCCCAGGCGCAGGCGACGAACCTCGTCAAAGGTCTCCGACTCGTCGTTGCCATTCACTCCGTCTATATCGGTGGAGGCGAATTGCACCTGGGCCCGGCCGAAGAGCTTCACCGCCTGGATCAGCATGGCATCGTCGTTTGAGTAGAGCGGCGCCCCCAGTTGTTCAGTGAGAAGATTACACCAATCCCCGCCCTCGCCGGATGAGGTTACCTGGGGATTGCTTTCTCCCGCCAGCACTGCTCCACCGGCAACTGCCAGTCCCACTGCGGTCATCGTTAATCGCTTATTCTGCTTCATCATCATCAATCGCTAACGCGGCGCTAACTTAGGTGGCACATTAAGACATGCTAAACAAAAATTGGCAATGTGACCACATTGTCACATTTGTGCCAATGAGCTCGTTATGAGTCCCTTCCGGAAACTGTGCCGGAGATACGCCCTGCTTGAGTCAAGGACAGCGACAATTTCAATACTCCTCTGCAATAGATGCAACACGCGGACATAAACGGTTACAGGCCTCATATGAGCCTGCCTCACGGCCCTGAAGGAATCCCTACTTCACTTCAATCCGGTATGCCCCGGATTTGACCAGATTGAGGGTAATGCGGCCCTTCTTTTCCGTCTGGACGAATCCGCCCTCGAACCGGTTGTCTTCTCCAGGAGCCTTGCCGTCGATGAGAACGCTGGCCTCGGGGCTCGCCGGAAGCCGGACGGTGGCCGTCGTTTGGACAGGAATGTCACACTCGTAGAGGAGACTGCCATCCTCCCGGCGCTTCCAGTGAATTTCGATGAGTCCGCGACGGGAGCTGTAGTGAGCCTTGACCCAGGTAATGGAAGCGGCCCCGGCCTGTCGCTCCGGAACCCAGGGCTCCAGGCGAATACGTTGGAATCCGGGAATGGTCGTATCAATCCCGGCCACCTTGGACATCAGCCACCCGCTCACCGCACCAAAGCTCTGATCCAGCCCGGGATCCTGGGCCCGGCGTTTTTTCCCGGTTGGCCCCCAGTTGCTTCGCAGGGTTGTTGCCCCCTGGTCCACCCCGTAACCCCAGGAGGGATACTTTGGGGTTTGCAGGAGCCTGAGAGCGACATTGTGGTTGCCGGTCCAGGTCAGCACCGGCAGGAGAGACCTCGTTCCCAGGGCCCCGCTCGTCATGCCACTGCTGGCAGGGCCTTCCTTCGCAGCAAGAAGGGCAAGAAGGTCCTCAATGACCCTGGTCCTTGACGCGTCGGTCAGCAATCCGAAGCGCAGCGCCACTACCTGAGCGGTCTGGGATTTCACCTTCAGGCTTCCATCCTCATTCACAAAATTCTTCCGGAACTCTGCCTGCAGTTCGACGAAGGTCCCGTTATAGGTCAGATGATTAATGGGATTGCCCGCCACGCGGGACATTTCCGCCATAAGCCGGAAATCGAGGGCGAGCATGGCCAAGTCAATGAGCCTTGAGGGCGTGGGATCGTTGAAGTGCAGACGGTCACCCCCACTCGTTCCAAACACTCGTCCACGTCCCCTGCGATGCGCGTCCTGGCGGGCCTGAAGGTATTTTTTCATCGCGGTCCAGTTCTCTTTCACCACCTCTTCATCGCCATACATCCACCAGTGATCGAAAACCGCCAGGATCCCGGCATCGGAAAACCCTGCCCCGTAGGAGAGCCGATCCTCGGCAAAGGGGAAGGGGGCATGCCTGCGGTAGTAGCCCTGCCTGTCCCGGGCTCCCTGTAATTCCCTGAACCACTTCCGCAGAAAGGCTGCGTTGTCCGTGTGATAACAGGCGGACTTCGCAAAGAGCTGGACCGCTCCCAGGTCTCCCATTCGCTCGTTAACCAGCTCGGAACTCGTGGGAAGGTCGATCCAGTTGGCACGTTGGGTCCAGACACAGTTCCGGAAGATCCGGTTCACCCGCTCGTCACTGCATTCAAAACTGCTGGTAAGCGGCGTATCGCTGTGAATGACCAGTCCCTGGAGAAGATCCGGCCCGGGCTTTCCGGGGAGCCCCTCCACCTCGGCAAAACGGAAGGTGTGAATCGTGAAGCGCGGGGTCCAGCTCTCGGCAGGGCCACCCTTGCACACATAGGTGTCGGTGGCGGTGGCATCCCGTTGACGATTCAGGGCAAGATCACCGGCCTCCACCCCATAGCGAAGGGTGATCTTCCGGCCCTTCTCCATGCCATATACCTGCAGCCGGACATTGCCGGTGAAGTTCTGGCCGAAATCAAGGAGATAGCACCCGGGCCGGGACTTCGTGACGGTGACCGCGACTGGTTTTCTCTTCTCGACCACCCGGACAGGCGGTGCCGGGTAGCCTTCCAGGGTCCGTGGTTTCACGAAGCCGATTTCAACCGCCCGCCGACCGGTGCGATCCTGAAAGGGAGCCTTCACCGGCTTGCTGGAGGAGGCCTCTATCGCCTGTTCCCAAGCCTGGTCATCGTAGCCGGTCGCCGACCAGCCCTTGAGCTCTTTATTGGCGTCGTAGCCCTCACCCATGAGCAGGTCCGCCTCAAACTCCGGCCCGGTGGTCACTTTCCAGGTCGGATCGCTGGTCACGATGCTCTCGGTCCCGTCGGCAAACTCAAGGTGGAGCTGCGCCAGAAGGGCCGGCGTCTTGCCATAGATGTTGCGCCCGGTGCCGAAAGGACCAAACTTCTTCCGCTTTCCCGATCCGACGTAGCCGGCATACCAGCCGTCCGCCACAATCGCACCGAGGCAGTTTTCTCCCTCCCGTATCCGCGAGGTGACATCGTAGCTGTGATAGTAGGTGCGCTGTGAATAGTCGCTCCACCCGGGCGCCAGATAGCCATCCCCCACCTTTCTTCCGTTAAGTTGGAGTTCGAAGATGCCCAATGCGCTTGCATGAATCTGGGCACGCACGATCTTCTTCTCAGCCTCGAAGATCTTCCGATAGTAACGGGGCGGAGGAAGGTGGAGCTGAAGGGGGTTTCGATGCAGAGGTTGTTCATCCTTGAAGGCAATCCACTTGGCCTTCCAGTTCCCGGCGCCAAGAAGGCCCATCGTGAAATGGGCGGTCTCGCTCCAGGGAGAGGCGACATCCTTCTCGTCCCAGGCCTGAACCTTCCAGAATACCCGCTGCCCGGACTGAAGGGGTTTTTCACCCTTATAGAAAATGAGGTAGTTGCTGGTGCTCCTTGTCTTGCCCGTATCCCACAAGTCGCCCTCCTTGCGGGCCAGGGTGGCCTCGGAGCTGGCCGCCAGGATACGGTAGGCCTGCTGGGATTTCCCTTTACCCTCCGTCCTGAAAAGCCAGCTCAGGCGGGGGACTTCTGCCTGCAGGCCGGTTGGATTGGATCTATGCTCACAGGTCAGATTGGTGATCGCCAGATCCGCGCCGAGGAGTGGGAGGATTAGTAGGCTACTGAAGAGGGTGAGTTGAGCTCTCATGCTATGGAGGCAATGACGCCGGTGCGCGAGCTAGGGAACAGCAGGTTTCATTGATGGGCAAGAACGTCCTGCCTCCTGAGATCCGGACCCGTTCCTCCCGGTGCCGCCCGGGCAAAAAAAACCTGCCGGTCTTTCGACCGGCAGGTAAAAAACGACTGGTATCTGGTTCTGAGAACCTTTGTGCCTTAGCGCCTGCGGCGAATCAGGAGCGACAGCCCAGCGAGGCCAATGAGAAGGCTGCTGGAGGGCTCCGGGACGAATGGGGCAAGGGCAAGGGCCGCATTCTGGGTAGGAATAGGTCCTGGCTGGAGCGTGAAGGTATCGAAACTGCCAAGAAGAACCTCAGCGGTGTTGTTGACGTTCACGGTCTGCACTGCAGGCTCGGAACCGGGAAAGTTCCCAACTCTGAGCACAGCTCCCTGGGTGGAGCTTGCCAGATCACCACCGTTCCCGAGAACGAGGTAAATAGGAGCTCCGGCCCATGCGGTGCCTGTAATGTCGCTTCCATTGTTGGAGATACTGTAGGTCCCGTTGAAGGGCGCATTATTAACTGCTCCAGTGGCACCGTCATAAACGGTGAAAAGGGCGTCAAGGCCGGCCGAAGTGAGGGTGTTGAGCGCGCTTACATCGGAAATGCTTCCGATCGCGGCGAACCCGCCGTCAACAGCGGCCCCGCTATTGTCAACGACCGACTGGGTATTCACCGGTCCCGCGTTGTTTGTCACCGTGACGCTGGCGCCAAAGGCAGAGACAGACGTCAGGGCGATGATAGATACTAAGTACTGCAGTTTCATAGTGGTGTGTAATGAGTGGGTGGTAAGAAAGGGTTTCTGGTGAGCAGCGGGGGGCGACCCCTCACTGCTCGCCAGGAAAGTCCCAAATTAGAGATCCTCGTAATACGCCGGCGGGCTGATAGGCGCATTGAAATCTGCACCAGTGCCATTCTGGCTGATGATGATGCCCGAGGTCAGTTCAACGTCCTCACCACTGGCGAAGGTGGCGGAGTTAAGCCATCCATCGAACCCGGCGAGGGTCGAGTAGAAGTACTGGTCAAATCCGCTGGCGTCTGCCTTGGGCAGATAAACCGTGTCAGCCTCGGTGGGGTCTGCTGCGGCGGAACCCCCCACGCTGCTGGCAAGACCACTGTTGCCGAGGGTGGAACCCACGGGATAGGCGGTGCCAAGGTAGGTGAAGGCCTCGCTGACGGGGAGATTCGTGCTCGTGGTCTTGACCATTCCGGTCACGACAAGCGAGATGTCCTGGGCTCCCTTCTCGTTGACGATGATTCCGTCAACATAGTTGAGGGGAAGGCCACTGGCATCAGCGAAGGTGGCTGCATCCAACCAGCCGTCAAAGCCGGCGAGGGTGGAGTAGAAGACCTGGGTGAAGCCCGCTCCGTTCGGAACGTAGATGGTGCTTGCCTCGGTGGGGTCTGCAGCGGCGGAACCTGTGAGGCCCGCGGAGTTGTCAGCACCGAAGATGTCAGCAATCGTCTTGGCGGCGCGGATGGTGTAATCCGTTCCATCGTCAGCCGTGACACCGGAGAGACCGGTCAGGTCGTTGTTGCTCCAGCTGTCCACTTCAATGACGGTGCCCTCGGAAGCCGTGGCGCCGGTAATCTCGACGAGGTAACGGGATCCTGCGGTGAGGACGTCGGTAAAGTTGACATCGGCGTCGCTCAGGCTTGTCGCGGTCTGGGAATCAAATGTTCCAGAAACCACCTGGGGCTCATGGAGACGAAGTCCAAGGACGTTGAATTTGCCCGCGTTGATCGTGAGCGTTTCGTAACCGCCTGCGCCTGATACTGCCTCCTGCGAGAGGGCGGTGCCGGCGAGGAAGCTAAGCGAACCGGCAGCGAGTGCCGCTTTCTTTAGTGTCGTTGCTTTCATGGCTATTGGTTGACTCTGATATAGGTCGTTTTTGTTTTTAGGGGTGTGTTCTCAGTTTCCGCAGGCAATCCACCTGCAAACTAGCTACCGTAGGGGCACCCGGTCAATTTTTTTTTAAGAGATCGGGAAAAAAACAAATTAGTGAAGCCGTAGGATTTCGACGTCGGTTAATGTCCTCTATTTTAACCAATTACAACTTATCGGGTTTCAAAAATTCCTTCGGTAAATACCCCAAAAGGAAATTTGCCGAACCTGTGACCCCGGATTGGGGCCGGAATCCACCAATTCCGATGGTTTTCTGGCCCATGGAGTGCCTCCCCGAGGCCTCTGTTAACAAGCTTACCAGCAGCTCATCTCGCGGAATATTTCCAACCGTTCAAGGAGCTCCAATTCGGAAAGCTCTTCGATCCTCCGGGTTGAGAAGGCCTCACAGGTGAAGGAGGCCATCACGGTGCCCCGCACCACCGCATCCCGAATCTGCTCGAAGCGGTAGTCGGTGGTTCCGAGAGAGGCGAGATATCCGGCCATGGCGCCAAGAAAGGTGTCGCCGGCACCGGTCGGGTCGGCCAGCTCAGAGAGAGGGAAGGCCCCGCAGCGAAACAGGCCATGATTGCATTCCGGGGGGGCAAAGAGAATGGCACCGAACTCGCCCAGTTTGATAACCACGTATTCTGGACCCTTTGCTCGCAGGAGATTCCCTGCGGTCACCAGGTTGGTGGACCCGGTATACTCACGGGCCTCGGTCTCATTGATGACCAGAAGGTCAATCCCCGCGAGAACCTCCTCAAGTTCCTTGCGGGCGATCTCGATCCAGAGGTCCATGGTATCTGCCAGCACGAAGCGGCCGGGGGCCGTGCATTGAGCAAGCATTTCCAGCTGGTTGGCCGGCGCCATGTTGGCCAGCACCACTACCGGGGAAAGGGCCAACTCGGAAGAGAGGCTGACCCGCCAGTTCTGCAGGACATTGACCGCCACCTTGTGGGTGGTGCGGTCGTTCATGTTCTGGTGATACTCACCACTCCAGGTGAAAGAGGCGCCGTCGGACCGGTCCACTCCCCCGAGGGTGACTCCATGCCGTTCGAGCATGGCGAGATGCTCAGGCGGATAGTCGCTGCCTACGATCCCAACAAGGTGAACCGGATCGGTGAAGTAACTGGCAGCCAGCGAGGCATAGGAAGCCGATCCCCCGAGAAGATTTTTCGCTTCATCAGTGGGCGTCTTGACATTGTCGATCGCTATGGAGCCACCGACCAGGAGAGGGAGGGCATCGGACATGACCACGGAGTTCGGACTCAATCCCGCGAAGATTCAAGCCCGATGTTTTCCGCCGGAAAACCGGTGGCCTGCTCCCCGAGTCGCTCCCGTACCCCGCGACAGCACTCCGCAATATCGGGCCCCTGCAGGAGACCGGAAACGATGACCACGCGTCGCGCCCCGGAGGCCAGCACCTCATCGAGATTGCCGGGCTTGATCCCGCCGATGCAGAAAACCGGAATCTGCCCGCCGACGGTCTCCTCGATCTCTGCGATGTCGTTGAGTCCGATGCCCGGGCGCCCTTCCTTGGTCGGAGTGGGGAAAAGTGGACCGAACCCGATATAGGAGGCGCCCTCCCTCAGGGCCGCCCACGCCTGAGCGGGGGTGTGGGTGGAGCGGCCCACCAGCGATCCCGCGGGCAGACGGGCCGCAGCTTCCGCCAGATCCCCGTCCTCCTGGCCGAGGTGCACGCCATCGGCGCCCGCTTCCAGCGCAACGTTCACGAAATCGTTCACAATGAGAGCTACCTCCCTCCCATGGCAGAGCGGGACGAGCCGTTGCGCAAGACTGAGGATGGCGGACTCCTCATGGTTCTTGGCGCGCAGCTGGAGGACGTCGACCCCGCCTTGGAGGAGGGCCTCGGTCACCGACTCGCAGTCATCGGGCGAAATGTAACCGAGGTCCACAATGCCGTAGAGCCGGGCCTCGCGCGCTCTTCGCTGGCGCAGGCCATTCATCCGGTCCGGGCCTCACCGTCACGCTCCTTGAGATAGCGCTCCACCCACCCGATATCGTAGCGCCCCTCAATGAAGTCGGGATGATCCACGATCATCTGCTGGAAGGGAATGGTGGTCTTGATCCCTCGAATCATGAACTCCGAGAGGGCGCGACGCATCCGCGCAATGGCCACATCCCGGCGCGCGCCCGTGACGATGAGTTTCGCGATCATGGAATCGTAGTAGGGAGGCACGGTGTAACCGGCGTAAACATGTGTGTCGACCCGCACACCCTTGCCCCCCGGAGCGTACCACAGCGAGATTTTGCCCGGGCTTGGCGCGAAGTTGTTGTAGGGATCCTCGGCGTTGATACGGCACTCGATGCTGTGCCCGCGGGGCTGCCCGTTGCGCACATGGGAGGAGAGTGGTTCGCCGGCTGCCACGCGAATCTGTTCCTTGATGAGCTCGCATCCCATCACTTCCTCCGTGATGGGATGTTCCACCTGGATCCGCGTGTTCATCTCCATGAAGTAGAAGTTCTCCACGGCTTCATCGACGAGGTACTCGATGGTCCCCGCGTTCTCGTAGCCGATGTTCTTTACCAGTTCGACCGAGGCTTCCCCCATGGCCTTGCGCAGCTTCGGGGTAAGAAACGGACTGGGGCACTCCTCGATGATCTTCTGGTTGCGACGCTGCATGGAACAGTCGCGCTCCCCGAGGTGCGCCACGTTCCCATGGGAGTCTGCCACCACCTGGAATTCGATGTGGTGGGGATTGAGCACGAGTTTCTCGAGATAGCAGTCACCGTTGCCGAAAACGGCCTGGGCCTCGTTGCTGGCGGCCCGGTACTGGTCGAGGAACTCCTCCTCTTTCAAGGCCGGGCGCATTCCTTTCCCTCCCCCGCCCGCGGTGGCCTTGATCATGACCGGAAAGCCGATCTTGCGCGCCGCGGCGAGGGCGTCGTCTTCGCTCGCCATCACCCCCTCAGTCCCGGGGGTGACCGGCACGCCATGCTTGGTGGCGGTGGCACGAGCGTTGTTCTTGTCACCCATGACACGAATCAACTCCGCGGAGGGCCCGATGAACTTGATCTTGCAGCTCTCGCAGATCTCAGCGAAGCGCGGATTCTCCGAGAGAAACCCGTAGCCCGGGTGGATGGCGTCCGCCTGGGTCACTTCGGCGGCCGCAATAATGCGATCGGGCTTCAGGTAGCTGTCCTTGCTTGGCCCCGGCCCGATGCACACCGCCTCATCGGACAACTGCACGTGCAGGGAATCGATGTCAGCCTCGGAGTAAACCGACACCGAGGCCACCCCCAGCTCCCGGCAGGCCCGGATGATGCGCAGCGCAATCTCGCCGCGGTTGGCTACGAGGACTTTGGAAAACATCGCGAAAGGATGGTGGAATCGAGAAAACCCGCGGAAGGAAGATACGCGAACCGGATCAGGTCACGCGAAAAAGAGCGTCCCCGTACTGGACCGGGGAGGCATCCTCCACGCAAATCTGCGAGATCGTCCCGCTGACCTCCGCCTTGATCTCGTTCATCACCTTCATGGCCTCAATGATGCAGAGGATCTGCCCTTCGCTGATCTGGTCACCCACCTTGACGAAGTCGTCTGCCTCCGGCGCGGGTTTGCGGTAGAGGGTCCCCACCATGGGCGACTCGATAACCTCCCCGCTCTCGGCCGGTGCCTCGCCGTCCTCAGCAGCAGGTGCCGACGGGGCCGCAACGGGAGCTGCCGGAGCAATGGCGAGTCCCCCAAGAGCCTCGCGAATCGCTTCCACATCCGCCCCCTTCTTCAACTTCAAATTGAAGTCCTCCTTCTCCAGATGGAAAAGGCTGAGCCCTTGCTCTTCCATGAGCTCCACGATTTTGCGAATTTCCTCCAGGTCCACAGCGCGCCGCAGGTGAGTTGGCAGTAGAGTCAGGGTCCACGCTGGACGGGTCAAGCGCCAAGCAAGTGGTGATTGGGGATTGGGTGTCCGGGAATTGGGCCTTAGTTTGCCCCCGTGAAATCGACGCCGCGTCCTGCTGAACCGGGAGAGATCATCCCCGGGGATTACTTCCGTCGGCTCACTCCTGCCGAGTTATTCACAGCAGGGGCCCCGCTGGAGGTCGATCTTGGATGCGGAAACGGCACCTTTGCCCTCGAAATGGCGCGTCAGTTTCCGGACCGGAACTTCCTGGCGGTCGAGCGCCTGCTGGGACGGGTGCGCAAGATCTGCAAGCGGGCTTCCGAGATCGGCCTCGAAAACCTGCGCGTGCTCCGGCTGGAAGCGCGCTACACCGTCGAATGGCTCCTCCCGCACGCCTCCGTCAGCCGGCTGCACCTGCTCTTTCCCGACCCCTGGCCCAAAGCCAAGCACCACCGCCGCCGTCTCGTGCAGCGCGACTTCCTCCACGCGCTGCGCAAGGTCCTCGTCCCGGGTGGGGAGTTCCTCTTCAAAACCGATCACGAAGACTACTTCGAGTGGGCCACGGAAGAGCTCGCGCTCTTCGGTCACTTCGAATCCCTGCCCTGGGACGAAGGGAGCGACAAACTTTCCTTCTACCCCCAGACTGCCTTCGAGGAGCAATGGCGAGCCGAGGGCCGCGCCGTCCACCAGCTCCGCATGCGCAACCCGACCGCCTGAGAAGGCCTACTTCCGCAGGATCATCCGCTTGCCCGGATTGCGGAAGCTCCGCAGCTCCAGTTCTCCCTCGCGGAACTCCATCATGACCGCCCCGGTTTCGCCCTGGCGCCAGAGGACGATCCCCGCTCCCCTCACCGCCTCCGCCCAACGCTCCGGTACCCGTTCGGAAAGGGGATATCGATCCTCCTCCGCCACGATCACGGCAGGATCGACCGCCTGCACAAATTCCATGATGCCCGAGTAGTCGGAACGGTGACGCCCCATGATCCAGAGGTCGCAACTCAGATCCACCCCGCTCTCCAGCATCTCCTTCTCGGTATCGAATCCAGCATCTCCGGTAATAAGAATCCGCCAGCCGCGCCAGTGAAGGCGCATTACCATGCAGCGATCATCCGCCCGACTGCCATGTTCCCGGTCGGCAACGCGCAGCACTTCCAGTTCCGCTCCGTCCCCCAGTGGATACCGCCTTCCCGCTTTCCCAAGGTGCACGCGACAACCTGACTCGCCGGCCCCCTGCACAAGCTCCCGAAAGGCCGGACTGGCAGCCTGCTCAACAGGGAGAAGGAGCTGCCGGGATCCATAGTGGGGCAGGGCTAAGGCCAGCCCTCCTGCGTGACCAGTCTCCGGATGGGTCAGGACCATCGACCGTGGAACCGCGCCCGCATCCTTCAGGGCAGGCTTCACCACCCTCCGGAACTGGTCCTGGGCGCCCCCGTCTATAAGCACTCCTTCGCCCGCTCCCACGTATATCGCAGCATCGCCGTCCCAGAGATCGAAGACCAGCATGCCCCTGGCCCAGCCTCCCCGTCCCTGCAGCTCAAAGTGGCTGCCCGGAATCTCCGTCACTTTTTCAGCAATCCGGTATGCCCCTTCCGCCAGCAGTGCATTGACCCGGTTTGCTCCCGTCTGCAGCGGCTCGGCCACCAGTCCAATCACCACTCCCACGAGGGCCACCGAGAGAATAAGGAAGACCAGCGGCACCAGGAGCATGCTGGCTAACACGGCGACGGGGGTTACGATTCCGAAATGGTACCCGATCAGGGGCATTGAGCCGAGCCAGGCCGCCAGAGAGACCACCAGCAAGCCCACCACGTACTTGCGCACCGCAAGGTTCCACTGCTGTCCCCGCGTGTAGAGTAGGTGGGGAAGGAACGGGTCCCCTTCGGTGACAGCCTGCAGCCACCGGGAAAAGAAGGGAGCGACCAGAATAATCATCCCGACCACCACGTAGGACAGTTGGAAGCCGACTTGCGCAAGCTGGTGGGAATCCATGAGGAGCACGGCGGGCAGGCTGGCAAGCAGGCTGTTGGCCAGCGAAGGCTGCCGTCTCACCGCAAAGCCAATCAGAAAGACCGAGGCCATGAAGACGGCGCGCACCGCAGGCGGCCGGAGGCCGGTCACGAAGACATAGCCCCACATGATGGCGAACACGGCCCATAAGCCCCACCCCCGCGGCACCCGGAAGAAACGCATGAGCATCCAGGCCAGGGCCCCTACCAGCCCCACGTGCAATCCGCTCACCGCGAAGATGTGCATGGTTCCGCTCTTGCGGAAAGCACCGTAGTAGTCGGCACCTTCCGAGCGATCCCCGAGAACCAGCCCCCGGATAAGGATCGCCCCCGCCTCCTCTTCTCCGAGTCCGGACACGATGCGGGCCCGCAATTCGGTGCGCAGATCCCAGGCAAGGCGGTGGAGTGTCAGGCTCACACGCGGACGGGCCATGATCTCGTGGGCATCGGCACGAATCTCGCCCGCCAGTCCGTGGCTCCGGATCCAGTTCATCCCGTCAAACTCGGCCGGGTTTCGGGCGGCCGAAGGGAAAAAGGTCTGCCCCCGCAGAAGAAGCACGTCCCCGGGCTTCACCTCGTTCGGCAGATCCCGTACCGCGACCAGTGTGTGGCGCAGGCCCCAGGGATTCCGCTCGCTGGCGCTGATCCGGAAAACTGCCCGGGGAAGAAAGCCGCCACGGTCGCGCAAACTGAGAACAGTCCCCTCCACTTCCACCCCCGTGCGGCCATTGGCATGAATCCAGGCCTCCCCATCCGACTGCCGCTGGAGACGGTCGTAATGGACACCCCACAAAAGGGCCCAGCCCATACACCCTGCCGTCACCATCCAGCGGCCCGCCGTTGCGGAAACCAGCATCCCGACCGCGGGCAGGGCAAGCCACGGCAGCGTCCAGCCGGCTCCTGCACACAAGATTCCCAGGCAGCATCCAAGGGCCGGGACGAGGAGCGGCACCAGGGTCAGGAAATGCGCCGCGCCTTTGTTCACAGGCCGGGGCTGTTAGATCACTCCCAGCTCGCGCAGGCGGTGCGTGGCATTGGCAGAGTGCCGCGTCTCCGGGAAGAGCTCGACCACCTGCTCCAGGATGCTCACCGATCGCGGCTTGTCCTCCTTGTCAACCTCATAGAGCTCCGCCAGGCGGAACATGAAGAAGGCCATGTCGTTGACACGCCACTCGCGGCTCTCGAGGGCGGTGCGCAGGGTCTCGATGGAGGCATCGCAATCCTCCAGTTTATCACGCTGGATCTTGGCAATCTCGACCCAGGGAAAACGGTTCTCCGGCTGTGCCATCGCCACCGCACGATAGGCTGCGATCGCGCCTTCATAGTCGCCCCTCGCGAGGAAGGCCCGCGCATCGTGCATGGGATCGGCCTCCACTTCCTCGGCCGATCCGTAGAACAGGTGGGTGAAGCGATGAACCAGGTTGGGCAGCATGAAAGTTCCGAAGATGATGGCAGAATATGTTGCCACCACGAGGATGAGAACGATTCCCACCAGGATCTTGGCGCCAGACGAAACTCCACGCGGTTTCCAGCCCTCGATCCTTTCCTCTCCATAATTGTCCTCGACGATCCGGCCCTCTTGCCTGGCGATTTCCAGTTCCTTCTCGGTCGGGATCTCCTGCTTGATCGGCCCCATCCCGATCATGATCAGCCATGCCACACAGATGAGGGCAATCAGGGTGCAGAGATTTATGATTAACTTGCGATCCATTGATACCGTAGCGCCACAAAAGAAAAACGCACCCGCCGCTGAATGACAACCCCTGAAGGTCCGTCCATTGTAAACAACGGACATCCGTCAAAAAAGCCACGGTGTAACCCGTGGCTTTGCCGGGAGCGAGACCGGCGGACCCAACAGGAATGTGCTCCGTTGGGGTCGCTGCTTCGCTTCACTTACTTTCCGCAGTCGATGGTGGGTCGCCGTAGTCGATGGTGGGCAGTTCCTTGAACTTGGGCAGCGAGCGCAGGGACGGGGCCTTGGCCTCCCCCGTGCAGCAACCGCAGGAAGTCAGGGCCAAAGCGGCGAGTGCTACTCCGGCGGGGGCGATCAGTTGAATGAGCTTCTTCATCGTAAGTGTGTAATGCTGGGGCTGGGCGGGAATCTCAGGGGAGGCTCCCCGCATCTCAAGGTAAAAATCAAGCCCGGGGCCACAAATCCGTGGCTCCGGGCTTGCGTTTAAAGCATGCTTACTTTCCGGGTACCACTAGGTTCGGCGGCGCCGTGGGTGCAGGAGCACTCCGATTCGACGCGCAGGATGCAAGTGCCAACCCGGTCAGGGCCGCAAGGACGGCAATGATCTTAGAAAGTTTCATAATAGAGTCTTGTGTATTTCGGGCGGGTCTCCGGGAGGGAGAGCATTTGCCCGATGATCAGGGCGCCTTAAGTATTATTTCCCAGGTGCCACATAGCTCGGAGGCGCGGGATCCGGGCTTGTACAGCAGGAAGAGAAGGCCAACGCCCCAAGGGCGGCCACCGCGATCGCGATTACTTTCAGGAATTTCATTGTCTCGCTAGTTATTGGTTCAGGCTAATTGATCAGGCGATTGCGCCTGATGGGCTTGAGCATACCCCACCCCAAATTGACCGCAAGCGTGAAAGCAGCAGCCCCTCCGCCCCCATTTTGCGCCCCCCAGGCCCGGCCCTCTTCAATCTTTCCGCCTGGGACACCCTGAAGCGATTTCACCCCTGGCCACGTTTGGGACTAGACGATCGGGCACTTTCGACTAATACCCGGCGCACCATGTCCAGTTCCCCTCATGTTGCCATCGCCGGTGCCACGGGCACCGTCGGGGAGGAAATGTTGAAGTGCCTCGAGCAACGTGATTTCCCGGTGGGGGAACTCACGCTCCTGGCTTCCGCGCGCTCGGCAGGGCGGAAACTCCGCTTCCGGGACCGTGAAGTCGCGGTCCAGGAACTGGGCCATGACTCCTTCCAGGGGGTCGATATCGCCCTCTTCAGCGCAGGAGGCAGCCTCTCCCTGGAATTCGGGCCCTCCGCCGCCGCCGCGGGCGCGGTGATGATCGACAACTCCTCCGCCTTCCGGATGGATCCCGAGGTCCCCCTCGTGGTACCCGAGGTCAATCCTGAAGCGGCCAAAACCCGTCCGAAGGGCATCATCGCCAACCCGAACTGCACCACCATCGTTACCATCATGGGTCTCAATCCGCTCCACCGGAAGTTCGGACTCAAGTCCGTCATCGCATCCAGCTACCAGGCGGTTTCGGGCAGTGGCCAGGCGGGCATCATGGAACTCTCGGACCAGATCAGGGCCCTCTCGGAAGGCCGGAACGACCTCACAAAGAATGTCTACCCGCACCAGATCGCCTTCAATGTCATTCCCCATGTCGACCAGTTCATGGATGGGGGATATACCAGGGAGGAACTCAAGATGCTCAACGAGGGGCGCAAGATTCTTGAACTGCCCGATCTGCAGGTGACCTGCACCTGCGTGCGCGTCCCGGTCTACCGCTCGCACTCGGTCTCGGTCACCGCCCAGTTTGAGAGTCCGGTCAGCGTGGAGGAGGCCCGCGTTGCCTACGAGGATTACCCGGGCATTCGGGTGGTGGATGATCCCGGAAACGCCCTCTATCCAACCCCGCTCGACACCACCGAGAAGGACGACTGCCTGGTGGGCCGCATCCGTGAGGACATGGTGCTCGAAAATGCCCTCGCCCTCTGGGTGGTCGGGGATCAGATCAGGAAAGGGGCTGCCTTGAATGCAGTGCAGATCGCGGAATTGCTCTGAGGGGAAAAGCCGGCAACAGCCCCGTAAAGATCAGATCCTCCATCTTGATTTCACCAGGATCCACCTGGTCACGTAAATTGGGGGCTTGGGTAATTGGATCCTTGGGTATTTCCTAGGAGCGTGTCCGACCTCAAGGCCTACCTCCGGGAGCAGCAGCGCATGATTGACGCGGCTCTGCAACGGTTCCTGCCCCGCTCCTCGGTCCGCCCCTCCACCATCCACCGCGCCATGCGCCATCCCGTCTTCGCGGGAGGCAAACGTCTGCGACCCATCCTTTGCCTGACTGCCGCCGAGGCCTGTGGCGGAGACTCCGAACACGCCCTTGCCCCGGCCTGCGCAGTCGAGTTGATCCACACCTATTCCCTCGTCCATGATGATCTCCCCTGCATGGACGATGACGACCTGCGCCGTGGTAAACCTACCACCCACGTCCTCTTCGGTGAGAACGTGGCGGTCCTGGCCGGCGACGCCCTCCTCACGGAAGCCTTTGCCATCATCGCCCAAACCCCGGAGCGCAAGAGATATCGAACCCGTAACTACGTGACGGAACTGGCTTCGACGTCGGGCTCGCGCCGCCTGATCGGCGGACAGATCATGGACCTTGAAGGCGAGGGCAAAGCCCTCACCAGGGCCCAGCTCGTCCGGATCCACGAGGCCAAGACCGCAGCCCTCCTCACCTCATCCCTTCGCCTCGGAGGGATGAGCGCCAATGCGAGCGCCTCCAGGCTGCAGGCCCTCACTGACTTCGGAGAATCCCTGGGCCTGGCCTTCCAGGTCGTCGATGACATCCTCGATGGCACCCAATCGACCGCGAAACTTGGCAAGACCGCAGGGAAGGACGCCGCGGCGGAGAAGGGTACTTACCCTGCCATCCTCGGCCTGGAGAAGAGCAGGCAGGAGGCCCAGCGCCTCACCCGAAAGGCCCTGACCGCCCTCCGCCCGCTCGGCCGCCGGGCTGCCCGACTCCACCAGATCGCGCACTATCTCCTGGACCGGGACCACTAGGCTGATCCCGGAACAGGCCCCTAGAACCGGAAGGTCGCATCCGCCTTCAACGTCAGGTCCGATCGCTGCAGATCCAGACCGCGATCCTCTGCCATGAGCGACTGATTCAGGACCAGATAAATCGTCGATCCCGGTCGATACTCCCAGCGGATCCGGGAGTTGAATCCCACCTCGTTGGAAAGGCTGTCGTACTGCACCAGGGTGGACCACCCGAGATCGGGAGTCAGGTTCCAGTTGATTCCAAGGCTCCCCACGTGCGCATCGAACGAGCCATCACCAAGATCCACCCGGTTATACTGATAGGTCCCGTTGATGCGGAAGTGCCGGCTGGGATTCCACTCCACCTCCGCCGAGCCTTGGACCCGCCATCCGTCGTAGAACTCTCCGGCCTCCACCGAAAATTCTCCCCACACCGGACGCGAACTGGTGGCTTCGAATTCCAAGCGGGCCTTGGTCCAGGAATACTCGCCCGCCGGCACCGTGATGTCTCCCAGTTCAAAGGCCTCGGCCGGGCGGTCGATGTTGTGCGAGATGCGCAGACTCAATTCATCCGTGCTGGCAAATTCCAGGTTGAAGGGCGCGACCCCAAACCGGGCGGAATCAAGTCCCCCGGACGTCCGGGACGTCACGCTCACATCCGCGCCCCCCGCCAGCTGGCGGTACCAGCCTGATCCTCCCGGCCGGTGCTTCCGGCGAATCAGCCCGGACACGGTGCGGATCCCGGTCCGTCGCACGAACCCGAGGGCCGGATCGAATCCCGGGCCGATCTCCAGGTAACTGAGCGAACCATCCCAGCGGTCGTTGGGATAAGAGACCCGCCCCCCGAAGGCATAATCCGTGCCGTGTCCCCCTCCCGCCGCCTCAGTATAGTTCCCAAGGCCGTAGAGATTGGCTTCCAGAATCCGGTCGTCGAGGAATTCGTTGGTCCGGAAGGTGAAATCCACTCCTCCCACGTAGTTGTCGAGATCGGAACTGGGATCTCCCCCGGTCGCGATGACTCCCACCCGGGACTGGGAGAACACCTGCTTGGTCACCCGGGCCGCGAAGACGTTCTGTTCATCCAGCCCGGATGGGCCCTCCAAGCGGGCATGCGTAAAGCCGACATCATAATCTCCCAGCCGCCCCGCCAGCTTGGTGGCCAGTTGAACGGGAACGATCCGTCCGTCCGCCAATCCGATCCGCCGGGTGAAGTAGGGCAGCAGGGACGAACCCATTCCCCTCCGTCGAGACCTTGGTCCAAAATTGTAGGTCCCGCTGTCCTCCAGGAAGAAGTCCCGCTTCTCCGGAAAGAAGAGCGGAAAGCGGGTGAAATTAACCACCCGTTGATCGACCTCCGTCTCCGCGAAGTCGGTATTATAGCTGATCGTGGCCGAGAAGTTGGGCGTAACCCGGTAACGCAGATCGGCACCCAGGTCTCCCCCGAAGCTGTCGCTTTCCCCCTTGCGGCTCTCGTGGCGCCCCACCGAGTAGGGGGAGAGCTCCAGCCCGAGTCCCTGCCGCATGCCTCGCAGCCCGGTGATGTCTCCCGCTTCACTGGCATTGTGGGACTTGATTTCGTCCTTCCACCCCGTCCAGCGAATGGCCTCGTTCTTTCTCCGGATCCGCCGCGACATATTGAAGCCCCACACTGTCCCGTTCGGATCAAAGCTCACCGTCTTGAAGGGAATGGCCAGTTCGACAAACCACCCCTTTTCCGTGATGCGCGCCTTCGACATCCAGATCCCGTCCCAGGAAAAGTTCATCCCCGTGTTGTTGGTGATCAGGCCGTCTGCCTGGGTCCCGGTTGGGTTGACCGCGAAGACGTAGCCGTTGCGCTGATCATGAAAGGTGTCGAAGAAGAGATAAACGAAGTCCGACCCCGTGAAAACCCTGTCACGGCGCATGGAACGCGCCATCACCACTCCCGGTTCGGAATCGTAACACCACACCCCGACGTAGAGATGATCACGGTCGTAAACCATCGCAAACTCCGTGCGCTCGGTGGCAGGGGTCCCCCGACCAGGATCATACTGCCGAAACCCCTTCCCCTTCTCCGCCCGCTGCCAGGCGGCCTCTTCCAGGCGGCCGTCCACCTCGACACGTTCCTCCGCCCCCAGTCGCAGGGCGGTGATGCTGGGCTTCTTTTCGGCCTGGAGACCGCCGAGCGATCCCAGCCAAGCACACGCTGCGAGCAATTTATGGACTCTCCTCATTTCTCCGCGAGCGAGGATCCGCCGCATGACTTGCCCCGTGCAGGGCGTGACCACACCCCACTCCTTGCAACCCGTCAAGACTCGCCACCGAATCACACGAAATCGACCCCATCCGATCATATTACTCCCGGACCCCGGAATATGCTCTCCCCTTCCAGGCGGCCCGGGACCAGCCCATGGAATCACCCGCAATAGTTCTTTCCCCCCGTCTCCTTTTGAGCCCAAGCTCCCCAGCTATGAAATTCCTCATCAAGACTTTTGGAGTCCTCGCAGCCCTCAGTCTCTTCCCTGCCGCCGCTCAGCAGGAGAAGGGCTCCGTGAAGAAAAAGGCTCCCTCCAAAGAGACCCCCGCCAAGGCCCCGGCCGTCAAGACTGTCGATGGCGGTAAAGTGGAAAAGAAAATCATCGGCAAATGGGCTCCCGATCCCGAGGCCATGATGAAGGAGATCCAGAAGGGCCTCGCCGACAATCCCTCCGCCGCCCTCCCTCTCCCCCTCCCCCTCATCCAGGCCATAATGAAGAACATGGCGGTGAAAGTGCAGAAGGGTGAGATCACCATCCACGCCATGGGAGAAAAGCAGACCGCCACCTACAAGATCACCAAGGTCGACAAGGCCGCGAACAAGCTCACCATGCAGATAACCGGCGAGGAGGGCGTACGCGAGGGTTCGGCCACCGTTGAGGAAAAGAAGGACGGCAGCAAAACGCTCACCCTTGAGAAGGACGGCGAGAAGTTCGTCCTCAACAGCATCACCGCCTCGGAATTCGAGAAGCGCAGGAATGCGGACGCCAAGCCACCTATCTTCCCCGGTCCCAAATAAGCGACACCCGGTTCAGGGGCGCTCGCCCAGGCAGAGCAGTTTCTCCCTCCGGACGTCGTTCTGGAAGACTGCCACCCGGGCATAGACCCGGCCCCCGCAGTAAGCCGGGGTGGCAAAGACCTGTTCGCCAATCCGCGACTTGTGCACCACCTCGAAGTGGGCCGGGTCCGCCTTGAACTGGAAATACTCCCCGTTCTCGTTGATGACGTGAATGTGGTCGCCCACCAGGACAGGCGAACTGGAGAACGTGCCTCCCAGCAGACCCTTCCACCTGCGCTCGCCCGTCCTGCAGTCCCAGCACATGGCCGCCCCGCCATCCATCACCGCAAAGAGGTGTCCCTTCGTCACCAGCATGGAGGGCACATAAACCCGGCTGATGTTGCGCCAGACCACTTTCCCGGAGCCGTCGCTCTCCACCGCATGGACGTGATTCTTGGGCCAGCCTCCACTGATGAAGACCCGCTCCCCGTCGGTCACTGAGGAAGTGACCGTCTCCTGGGTGGAGCCCTTCGTTTCCCACCGCACCTTCCCGGTCAGTGGATCGATGCTCACGACCTTCTCGCAACCGGAGAGGACCAGTTGATCGCGGCCGCCGAGACGATGCACGACCGGCGAGGTGTAGTTGGGGATTCTCGGCCGGTCCACCTTCCACACCACCTCGCCGCTCTTGCGGTCCAACCCGAAGATCGCACCGGCCTTCTTATTGTCGGCGCATACCAGGAGGAGGGACTTGTAGACCATGGGGGAGGCTCCGTAGCCCTGGTGCACCACGTAGTCCGTCAGTCTCGTGGTCCAGACTTTCTCGCCATCCAGGCTCACCGCCGTGGTGTGGGCAGCGCCCCCGTTCACAAAGGACACGTAAAGTCTCTCCCCGTCAAAGGCCGGGGAGTTTGAAGCATGAGTGGCCTTCCGGTTGATCTTGGGAGGAAATCTCCCGCTGTGAATCACGGTGCTCCAGGCGAGAGTTCCGGTCCGGCGCTCATAGGCCAGCAGCGACTGGGTCTGCTTCTTCTCCTCAGCCGTGACCAGGTAGATGCGGTCACCCACCACGATCGGAGATCCGTGTCCGCGTCCCGGGACAGGCGCTTCCCAGAGGGTGTGCTTGCCCGGATCGAGGGCCGGCGGCAGTTTCTGCGTCGGATCAGCATGACCATTGCGGTTCGGTCCCCTCCAGCACGGCCAGTCCTCCTTGCCCACGACCCACGGCGCAGCCTGCCCCGGCAGGGCACTGCCCAGGATGAGAACGGAGGCAAACAGGGGGCGGGAGAGCTTCACGAGGCGCAAATTTGCCGTGAATCATAGTCCGATGCCAGCAAAACGATCCCCCGCTCCGACCTCTATTCCCGGTCGATCATCAGGGTATCTGTTTTGTGCTAGTCGAAACCACCCTGAATTTCCTATTCTTGGAGGCAGCATGAAAATACATTTCTCATTGGCAGGTTCAACCATCGCTGCACTGGGCATCTCCCTGATGACCATCAGCTGTGACAACAAGAGTGAAAACGCCGACAGCGGCAGCGAAACGTCGGAGACGGATACGGGCACTGCGGAGGAAGCCCCCGCCCCGGAGGTAGCCCCCGCCCCGGAGGTAGCCCCCGCCCCGGAGGAAGCCCCCGCCCCGGAGGAAGCCCCCGCCCCGGAGGAAGCCCCCGCCCCGGAGGAAGCCCCCGCCCCGGAGGAAGCCCCCGCCCCGGAGGAAGCCCCCGCCCCGGAGGAGAAACCCGAGCCTGCGCCTGAAAACTAGGCTGGCCCCATCTGATACTTCCAGGGGTGATCCGGTGCTTCCGGATCGCCCTTTTTTGTCAACAGGCCCCAGCCTCCTTTTTCATTTCCTCCCGCTCCTTTTGGAGCATCTTCTCTCCCATGATGAAAACGCGGCGCTACATCTTGTAGCCGGGCTCCTCACCATCATCCCCCCTCTCCGGCTTCGATTCCCGGCCGATCATCAGGGCATTTGTTTTGTGCTAGTCGAAACCTCCCTGCAATTCCTATTCTTGGAGGCAGCATGAAAATACATTTCTCGTTGGCAGGTTCAACCATCGCTGCGCTGGGCATCTCCCTGATGACCATCAGCTGTGACAACAAGAGTGAAAACGCCGACAGCGGCAGCGAACCGTCGAAGACGGATACGGGCACTGCGGAGGAGAAGCCCGCTGCGGAGGAGGCCGCGCCAACCGGGGACCTGGAAAGTCAGGTCATCGGTTACTGGGCTCCTGATGCAGAGGCCATGATGAAGGAAATGGAGGAGCAATTTAAGGATTCCCCCGATCAACTGGCTGCCTTCAAGGCCATGGTGGCACCCATGTTTGCTGCAATGGCGGTCGAGATTCCTGAGAAGGGAAAGGTGGTCATGCATATGATGGGGAATCCCCAGAGCATGTCCTACACCGTCAAAACCGTCGATGAGGCAACGAAGACGCTCACCGTGGAAATCACCGACCCCGATGGGGAAACAGAATCGGGATCTATCATCATCGGGGAAGACAAGCTCAGGCTCTCGGGGGGGGATGACGGTCTCTCCCTGGTCCGCATCGACGAGGCCGCCTTCAAGAAGCGCCAGGAGGCCAAGGGCCCCGGCCCGGACGCCCCGGAGGAAGCCCCCGCCCCGGAGGAAGCCCCCGCCCCGGAGGAAGCCCCCGCCCCGGAGGAAGCCCCCGCCCCGGAGGTAG
>Ga0310342_100000191_pt1 | contig 31517 bp, 28 predicted proteins | sample S15DNA20500_MG_FD_206155 | JGI IMG/M metagenome (GOLD analysis project Ga0310342, IMG submission 206155) | Marine microbial communities from station ALOHA, North Pacific Subtropical Gyre - S1503-DNA-20-500_MG | ecosystem: Environmental > Aquatic > Marine > Oceanic | place: Pacific Ocean: North... | reverse complement strand
ACGACAACTCGCTCAACGACTGGCTAGCAGCGAGTTATCAGCAGTCTATTCAAGCCCCCTGCAACGGACGAAAGAAACGGCGCAGATCATTGCGCAGCCACACCACCTGAATATTGAAATTGTCCCTGAGTTCAACGAACTTAATTTGTCTCGCTGGGCCGGACTTACGGCAACCGAAATTGCGGCCCAGGACCCCGAAGCGTGGGATATTTGGTGTACCAATCCGAGGAGTTTATCTATATCCGGAATCGAATCTTTTGTGGAACTTCAGAGCCGGATTCAGAAAGGTCTCGAGCAAATAACCACGAACCACCCTAGAGGTAATATCGCGGTGGCAACACATGACGGAATTATCCGAATCGCCGTCTTATTGGCGCTTGGAATTTCTCTGGATAATTATCGGGCAATAACGGTATCCAACGCGGGAATGACAATTCTCGATATTGGCTCCGCACGAGCGTATTTGCGAGCGTACAACGACACAGGCCACCTGGAAGACGCCTTAGGCGAACAGAAGGGGCCGGCAGACCAATGAGGCACGCAATCCGTCTCTGGAAATAACGTTTGCTGCTCGCCGTTTTTTTATGACTGTATGAGTGTACTGTCGGGAACCAACATCAAAAGGAGCGGGCACCGGTGATACCTCAAAGTCTTGCGGAATTAACCAATGCCGCAGAAGTCGTTAAGGCAGGTGGTGTGGTCTCATATCCAACCGAGACTTTCTATGCCCTTGGCGCGGACCCTGCCCAACCCAAAGCGATTGAACGTGTTTTACGAACAAAGGGAAGAAAGGATTTAAACAAACCCCTTCTTCTTCTCATTGCCACCTTGGATGACCTGCCTAATTGGGTGAGCAAATTCCCATCATCTTTTGACAAGCTGGTTGCGCACTTTTGGCCAGGCCCCTTGACGTTGGTATTGCCAGCTCAAGCAGGCTTGCCGGATCCATTAATCGGGCCCGGCCGTGGAATCGCGGTGCGCCTCACCTCACACCCCATAGCCCGTGCGCTTATTCGTGCCTCTGGAACCGCCCTGACGGGAACCTCAGCGAATCGGGCAGGCTCGCGCCCTTGCTGCGATGCCAAGGCGGTGCGGGCCACACTGGGCAACGATCTGGGTGCCGTCGTTGATGGAGGCCCCACGGTTGGGGCGAAACCATCAACCGTCCTCGATCTAGTCGACGATTGCCCCAGAATACTTAGACATGGCGCGATCGAGGCTAGGGCGCTCGCCCGGGTTATTCGACTGGTATAATTTGCCAGCCTGTTGATCCGATAGTCAACTATTTCCGGAGTTCCTGCTGCCATGCTAGAGGACAATTCTCGTTGCGCCCCTCAGTGTACTGACTCTCTTCCGGTCGCTGACACGGGGAAGAATGGTGGAACTTTCTGGATCCATACATATGGGTGCCAGATGAACGTCCACGACTCGGAAATCTATTCAGGACAGCTGCGACGACTCGGCCTAACTCCCGCAGAGACTCCCGAGCAGGCTGACGTGATTTTGCTAAATACTTGCAGTGTTCGGGAAAAGGCAGAAGAAAAGCTCTTCTCAGAACTCGGCCGTCTCCGCCGCTTGAGGGAACTGGATGAAGCCCGGCGACAGGCCGGCAAGGAGCCAATCCGAATTGGCGTTACTGGGTGTATTGCTCAACAACGGGGGGAGCAGATAATCGAACGTGAAAGTTCGGTTGACTTTGTCCTTGGAACCCGTGCAATCCGGGCACTTCCATCGGTCTTGGATGCACTAGCAGGCGGACAGGAAGCTCAGGTTGTTACCGAGGACTTCATCGATTTCGATGCCTCTGACGCCGACCGGCTAGATCAAGTCCGCGCTTTTGTCACAATCATGGAAGGCTGCAACAACTACTGCTCTTTTTGCATTGTTCCGGCGACACGCGGACTTGAAATCTACCGCACTGGCGACGAAATCATTGATGAGGTACGAGGGTTAAGTATCCGTGGTTACCGGGAGGTCACACTCTTAGGACAGAATGTTAACTCCTGGACAGACAAGTCAACCGGCCTTGACTTCCCGGGACTCCTTCGCCGACTTGACGAAGAGTTAGCGGAAGACATAACCGGGGTCGAACGTGTCCGGTTCCTCACCTCTCACCCAAAGGATCTTTCCCCTTCGCTGATCAAGGAGATGGGAAGGTGTTCCAAAATCGCCAAACATTTGCACCTACCGGTACAATCCGGGTCGGACCGAATCCTTCGCGAAATGAATAGACACTATACGCGCCGCGACTATCTGCGAATTGTCGAACGCTTGCGTGGGACAGTAGATAGGGTCGGCCTTTCCACCGACCTTATCGTCGGATTCCCCGGAGAGACTGACAAAGACTTTGAAGCTACGTTGGAGCTCGTTAGCGAAGTAGATTATGACTCCTTTTATTCTTTCGAGTACTCCCCGCGACCGGATACTGCGGCGCTTTCGTACGGTGATACGCTCCCTCCGGAAATAAAGCGGCAGCGTCTTGTGGAGCTACAGGAACTTCAACGCTGCATCCAGGCCCGCAAGAACCGCGAATGGGAAGGACAGACCGTTGAGGTTCTTGTCGATGGTTACAGCCGTAAAACGAGGGACGATGTCAGCGGCAGGACAAGCTCGAACCAGATCGTCAATTTCACGGGAGATGGGAAACTGATCGGAACGCTTGTGGATGTTCAGATCATCCGCTCGGGCGCGCATAGCCTCTACGGTGAGATTCGTAGCCATTCACGTTGACAGCAGCACAGAATTGATTCCTTGACCGTCTTTCGAGGCGGACCTATAGTCGATTTGTCGGCTTCGGCTGGTACCGCAATGCTGTTGGAGGACATGTATGGAAATCGAAATGAAGATTAAGGGCCTGATGGTCGATCCAGTCACCAACATGCCTATCGTCATTCTTAAGGATGAAGCTGAGGAACGTGTTCTCCCGATATGGGTCGGGATTTTCGAGGCTAATGCCATTGCTCTTCGTATCGAGGAAATACAACCGCCCCGTCCCATGACCCACGACTTGCTCTGCGATCTTCTCGACTCTCTCGAAGCGACCGTCGAGAAAATTGTAGTTTCAGACCTCAAGGACAATACCTACTTCGCTCAAATTCATCTTGACGTTGCCGGGAAACACAGACAAATCGATGCACGCCCGAGTGATGCGATCGCCTTAGCGTTGCGTACTCAAGCTCCAATCTATGTTCACCAGGAGGTTCTAGACCAATCCAGGTCTCTCGACGAGAGCGGCGAGCCTTCAAACTCCGAGCGGCTCCGCAGATGGTTCGAGAACCTCGACCCCGAGGATTTTTCGAAGTACGAGATGTAGGAGCGCTAGCTCGTATGTAGCGTGCTGGATCGGCACGTTGCTTGACACCTTCACAGCCCCACCGCTAGCATCGCGCTGCCAGACGAGAGCGTCCTCGGACCGGGCTTCTCGTGCTCGCTTAGATTCGTATCAGGTCCCGAGTGTCTGACGTGGAACAGGAATGATCCTGGCGGTTACCAATCAAAAAGGCGGCGTCGGCAAGACCACCACATCGATCAACCTTGCAGCGGCACTCGCTCGCAAGGGTCAGCGTACTCTCCTTGTAGACCTTGATCCGCAAGGTCACAGTACTTTGTCCTTCCTCGACCATGAATCGATCGATCGGTCGATCTATGACGTCCTTGTGGAACCGGACGTTGCGGCTGCTGAAATCATTCGTCCGACCACTGATGAATATCTTCACGTGGCCCCAGCGCGGATTTCGCTAGCAAAGCTTGAGGGCAAACTGCTTGGTGAATTCGATGGTCACTACCGGCTGCGCGATGAACTCAAGTCAATCGTCAAAAACTACGAATTCATTGTGATTGACACACCACCGACTCTCGGCTTGCTAACTGTTAACGCTTTGGTCTTCGCGACTCATCTCCTCGTTCCTATTCAGTCATCGTACCTTTCGCTAGAAGGTACGGATGATTTACTTGAAACCGTCGACAGAATCCGCCGGCAAGTGAATCGCCGTCTGCAACTCCTCGGTGTATTAATTACTCTTCACGACAATCGAACAATCCTAGGCAGGGATGTTGTTACACAAGTACGCGAAGTGTTTGGAGAGAAGGTCTTTCAAACAATTATCTCAAAGAGCGTTCGACTAGAAGAGAGTCCGGCTTACAAAGAATCAATTTTTACCCATGCACCGAGATCGAGCGGCGCCAAGCAATATGCAGAACTAGGGGATGAGGTGATGGAACGTGCCTAAGCAACGTGGGCTTCCGGCAAACACTAGAATGCGCCATGACCACCACTTTGTTGAACAGCTAGCTGTCCGAGAAGTCGAGGGGATTGGCCAAAAGATTGCTGTGGACTCCTTGGCACCAAATCCTCAGCAACCGCGCCAGAATTTTGAACGGATCGATGAGCTTGTTGCTTCAATTGGAGAGGTTGGGGTGCTAGAACCCTTGTTAGTCCGTCAGCGGCCCCAAGGTTTTCAAATTATCTCTGGCGAAAGACGTTACCGCGCAGCAGTTGAGGCGGGGCTAGATGAGCTCCCATGTATGGTGCTGGACGTAGATGACGCGCAGGTCCTGGCCATTGCACTAATCGAAAATCTCCAACGGCAGGACCTATCACCATTCGAGGAAGCCGAAGCCCTTCGAGCCCTTGTTTCCCGTTTCGATTACACCCATGAAGAGGTGGCTCAAAAAATTGGTAAAGCGCGGACAAGCGTAACCGAAGCATTGTCAATCGCCGATCTGCCGGAAGACATCAAGACAAAACTAGACGGCGGCGGCGTAAACACCAAGTCAATTCTTCTAGAGGTTGCCAGAAGGGAAGATCCCTCTGAACAGGCGGCGTTGGTGGATCGCATTCTCGAGGAAGGTCTCACACGCGATCAATTGCGTGCCTTGAGGCACGAGTCTGAAGCGCCTCCCATTGAATCAACGGGAAAAGAACCTGGCAAATCCCCTGGAAAGCGGCGGCGGCTCACGTACCACTCAGGAACGGGAATCACTGTAACTTTACATCTTAGTGGCGACCAAATCACCGTCCCTAATATCCAGAGCGCGTTGCGCGAGGCAATAGATGAACTCGACAAACCACCATCGTCATGACCGGATTCTTGCTGCGTCAAGATTGTCGGCGCGCCGACCACTCACTAACTGCTCAGCAAAGACCTTTTTCTAAACGGCAACATTCGTTGCCTGTTTTTCTAAAAACGTGCGTCGGAGTCTGTTGCTTGACTGTCACCCTTTCCGCTCCTTCCACGGCACAGCAAGACAGTGATGTTCGGGTACGTGCTCGCGAGATGGGGGTCGCTCCGGGAGTACTGTTGCCGGGGACAAATAACGCCATCACTGATGTTGATGGGGTCCGCGTAGGCCATACCACCATCTATGAAGGGGACCGATTTCGAACTGGGGTTACGGCGATCCTTCCGCACAATGAAAACGTGTTTCGTTCCAAGGTTCCCGCTGCAATTGTCGTGGGCAATGGCTTCGGCAAACTCGCTGGCCTCAGCCAGGTCCAAGAGCTAGGAACCCTTGAAACGCCTGTTTTACTAACTGGCACCCTCAGTGTGCCGCGTGTCGCAGATGCCCTAATGAGCTACATGCTTGGGCTCCCAGGGAACGAAAATGTTCGCTCCATTAATCCGGTCGTCGGCGAAACGAATGATGGAAGGCTAAGCGATATACGTGCACGACCAATTCAACCTGATCATGTCTACTCAGCCATCCGGGGCGCCACGACCGGGCCCGTCCGGGAAGGAGCGGTCGGAGCTGGAACTGGCACGGTTGCGTTCGGGTTTAAGGGCGGCATAGGTACATCCTCTCGAATTGTTGGCGAAACGCCTGAGAGCTGGACAGTTGGCGTGCTCGTACAAACTAACTTTGGGGCGCGCCGAAGTTTACTCATCAATGGCGCTCCTGTTGGCGCTATGCTCGCGGAGGAAAGCTTTGAGCAAGATACTTCGCCCGGTGACGGCTCGTGCATGATAATCGTTGCAACTGATGCTCCACTGCAGCATCGGGGCCTTGAGCGACTAGGGCTCCGCGCTCTAATGGGAATGGCTCGTACCGGCTCCAATTTCAGTAACGGCAGCGGAGACTATGTAATCGCATTTTCTACCAATCCGTCTTTACGCTCCGGCCCGGGTGCGGGCACGCCTCCGGCGGTACGAACGTTGCCAACTGCAGCCATGTCGCCCCTGTTTCAAGCGGCAATTGAAGCCACCGAAGAAGCAATCTACAACAGTCTTTTCATGGCTGAAACGGTCGATGGCTTCGGTGGCCGTCGCGTCGAGGCACTACCCCTAGAACGGGTGCGTCAAATTCTCGCAGAGCACGGCGCTCTGCGCTAATTGGATGACAAACAAAGGGGTCCGGGCCGTGCTGGACGGCAATTACAAAGCTGCTAGGGTTAGAAATACTTGGGAAGATTCCTAGATTTATATTCAAGGGTGACATGCTCGGAGGAAATGTTCTTGTCCTGAATCGGCTTTGGCAACCAGTGCACATCACGACTGCGCGCCGTGCAGTCTGCTTGTTATACACTGGCCGCGCTAAGGCTCTTGACCAAGACTACGTCGCCTATGATTGGTCCGGTTGGACAAATATCCTTCATGACTCCCAGTTCAACTCTGATGAATTCCTTCAAGGGGTCACGGCACGCTTCCGTGTGCCCCGTGTCATTCAGTTAAGGCGCTTCGATAGGGTTCCACGCTCCCGTGTAAAGTTCACTCGTGCCAATATCTATTTGCGCGATCAATACCGTTGTCAATACTGCGGCGTAAAGGGCAAGAAGCCGGAGCTGAACATCGACCACATGGTGCCGCGATCACGAGGCGGCGGATCCACTTGGGACAATGTCGTCGTGGCTTGTCTTCCGTGCAACAGGCGTAAGGCAAACAGACTTCCTGAAGAAGCTGGAATGTACCCTTCCCGGAAACCGAAGCGGCCTCGGTGGCATCCGGCACTAACACCGGTGAGCAACGGGCTGCCGCATCCGCAATGGCAACCATTTCTCAAAGCAGTCTATTGGCCTGGCACCCAGGGGTAACACCCTGGCGATGACCCTTTTCAGCCGGGCCCACCTATCGTCTGCTAATCTCTACTCATTATCATCACCGTAACGCCACCCTGAAAAAAAAACATGGGCAAGCAAATTAGAGCTCTCGGGCTGCTCTCGGGCGGTCTTGATTCCACCTTGGCTGCCAGTGTCATTCAAGCCCAAAATGTGGAGGTGCTTGGCCTCCATTTTTCAACCGGGTTTTGTCTTGCAGATCGCCATCGCATCCTAGGTAACCGGAGCAACCCTGATAAGCCCTACAGGAACGAGGCTCTTCGTGCAGGTGCTGACTTGAGAATCCCCATCGAGATTATCGATATCAAAGATGAGTATCTTCCCGAAGTGGTGCTCAACCCCAAATTTGGCTATGGGTCAGGGATGAACCCGTGTATCGACTGCCGGATTTTTATGCTGCAGAAGACCAGAGAAATCATGGAGGAGCGCGGGTACCATTTCGTCTTTACTGGAGAGGTTCTGGGCCAGCGACCCATGAGCCAGCGACGCCCTCCATTAGACGACGTCGCAAAAGAATCAGGATTGGGCCGTCTATTGCTTCGCCCACTCAGTGCTAGATTATTGCCAGAATCGATTCCCGAGGAGCAGGGGTGGGTAAACCGAGAGGAACTCTTTGACATTTCAGGCCGGTCGCGGAAGAGGCAAATGGAACTGGCCAGCCAGTTCCATATTATTGACTACCCTCAACCGGCAGGCGGGTGCTGTTCTTTGCCGGACGAAAACTACGCTCGAAAGCTACGCGATTTTCTTGCCCACCGAGGCACTGACGTTACGCCTGATGACATGATGCTACTTAAGGTGGGACGCCATTTCCGTCTCAGTAACGACGTGAAAATGGTAGTTGGCCGGGACCAAGGTGAAAACACTTACCTTGAGCGTTTCATCCAGGGGCGAGCGGAGGTCTGGGTTGACGACTTCCCGTCTCCGTTGGTGCTCGTCGAAGGCCAACCCACTGCCATTGACCTTGAAACCGCCTGCCGGATAACGGCCCGATACAGTGACGGCCGCCATGAACCCACCGTGCCAGTACGCTGGCGGATAGGGGAAAGCGAAGGCCAGCTTACCGTTGTCCCTTGTCAAAACGACACGGAATTGGAAGCACTGCGCATTTGAGTAGGCAGGAAAGGTCGGCGCGCCGACATCAAAACGACCAGGAGTTGCGCCGTTATGTCCACGGCACACTGGATAGAGACACCCTGGAAAGACTCGTCCCGGACATACGAGTTGACGCACTCGGTACATTTTGCCCAGAGCCGGTCATTCGAACGCAAAACAGAATGGCACATGCCAAGTCTGGTGAAATCGCAATGCTTCTTGCCGATGATGTCGGGGTGGAAATTGATATCCCAGCGTGGTGCCTTAGCACCGGAAACGAATATCTTGGCCTGCTTAAGGCAGAGGTTGGCTACAAGGTTTTTGTCCGCCGGGCTTCCCCTAAGCACCCTTAGCCATAGCGATAAGTGACACCGTAACCGCCCTTGGGATTGCGCCACGACGTGTAGCGTCTTGCAACTTGACAAGTCCCACACTCCAGACAGTCTTCAAAGTTGACGATGCAGCTGTCCTCCTCCTCATTAAGCTTGAAAACCCCTGCCGGACAGATAAAAAGAACTGCGCGATCAACGTCATTTCTGAAAGCCTCTTGGTCGACTTCTATGTGGCTCTCGTCCGTGAAGCGGCGACGGACCAAATCCAGACGCTCGTTCATCGACAAGCTCACATGCGGCCTCAAATAATCCTTGACGTTGATTGTCACGTGGAATCTCCTGATCTAAATCAAATTCTTCCGGGCTTGCCAGAGTTGTCTTGCCAACCTAAAAAAGCCCACCTCGTCACGCACCTTGCGTATCAGGCGGCTCCGTACCTCTGTCTTTGGCGTATCGTCGGCGGTGAAGTAATCACGCATCAATTCCACGGCGATTCGAGGATAGCTGTCGACAAATTCTCGATTGGTGCGCAAAAAATCCACCGTGCCCCGATAATGTTTCAAATCTTGCATGACCCACGAGGCATCCAGCCTATTCCGATACGACTCTAGACCAGTTCGTGAAAAATCTTGCTTCTCGCGAGCTTCCAGGAATGCCTCTGCCGCAAACACGCCAGAAGCCATCGCCAAGTTTGTGCCTTCATGATGGATTGAAGGATTGACTAGCCCGGCACAATCTCCAACCAACATAATTCCATCGGCGTAAAGGTCGCTGAAATCATCATGGGAATCTTCTGGGATCATCTTAGTCGCGTACTCGACCGTCTCCGCCCCACGAAGCAGAGGCGCAACCGAGGGGTGCGCCTTAAACTCGTCAAGAAGTTCGTAGGGTGCTGTTTTGGTTCGGAGGTAATCCTCGATTAAACAACCTACGCCAACTGAGATACTGTCGCGATTTGTGTATATGAACGCTGAGCCAACCATCCCCTTAACAGCTCCGCCAAAATACTCAACGGCGGCCCCTTGATTACCTTCAAGATGGAAACGGTCTTCGATAATTTCGGGGGGAAGGGCCAGGACTTCTTTGACCGCGTTAACCCGATTTACTGGAGTCATTGTACTTCGCAATCCCGCTCTCTCTGAAAGCAAGGCGTTGGCGCCTTCGGCCAGGATTACACAGTCTGCGAAAACATCTCCGTCATCTCGCCCCGTGCGAACACCTACCACCCGATCACCCTCGGTGAGCAGGCTTTCCACCGTTGTCTCACAAATAATTAGGGCGCCTTCTTCTTCCGCCTGCTCCGCAAACCAACGATCGAATCGTGAGCGCAAAGCGGTGAAGGTATTGTTATATGGAGGCTTGTCGAAGTGGGCACTTTTCAAGTCGATCGCAACCTGCGAATCAACATCAAGCGCTACCCATCGGCGGTTGACAATATGGCGCTCAATGGGCGCTTTCTCCCAAAACCTAGGGACTAAATCAGCGAGCACACCACTGTACAGGATGCCCCCGAACAGATTCTTCGCCCCTGGGAAATCACCCCGTTCGATCACTAGAACTTCAACGCCATTCCTTGCAAGGGTGAGCGCTGCAGCGACTCCCGACAAGCCAGCTCCAACGATTATGACTTCGAATTTATCGTTCGACATAGAACGCCTTAAATGACTGACAATAAAAGACTTACTGTCATAATTGTGCGGATGATCGTAGCATGGGGCAAGGGGGGTGCTCAACCGAAAGGTCCATAGGGTCGATGCTATACTTCGAGGATGTATCCCTCTTTACGCGTCCCGCGCACGGTGCGGCTCTGTGCTGCTTTATTGCTACTGATCAGCCCAATCTTCACAGCTCAGGAAGGCTTTCTTTTCGCATCGACTGGTGCTCATCCCTCCACAGGGCAGGACACCGAGTCACTAAGCATTCAATCTGCCCCGGTGCGGATCGTCGCACCGCCGAATCGAGGGCAGTGGCTTAGGCGTCTTGCACTCTTCGCTGACGAAGCTGCCCAATCCTACAAAGCTATTTTAGGGAAGACTGTTCCTGGCGGAACGATTCGCTGGGCCCCCAATCCCTTAGCCGTGTCCAAGATCGACGCGAAGGTCATAATTGAGGATGGAACAGATGGGATGGTTTTAAGCTTTGATGAACCGTTTGCCCTCGTTGCCGAGGACCTTGGGGTTGCCTTCGCCCAGGGATATTCCCGGTGGATAACTGCCTATTCTGTAGCACGGCTTTACTTTGGCAACGTCAAAGCCTCTGAAGCTGCGTGGGTCGACGGTGCAGCATTATTCATGACAGAGTTGCTAGCACGCCGCGATCGTTCCACCACTCCGGTCCTGTACAACATCGAAGCGGCATACAGTCGCGCGATGCGAAGCCGCGCCGACGTTCACATGATGGATGAAGACAGCGCAGCGGCTCGAGGCAAAGCACTTGCAACATTTAGGTTGCTGGAAGGGCTCTATGGGGAGGCCGTGATTGGCGAGCTTCTATTCTCAATGTCTAACTCACCTACGGTGAATGGGATGAAAGAGACTGTTCTCGCCACTTTACCTCAAGGCTCTCCGGCCGACCCTCGCGTGATACTGGACGCCTGGATGGATCCGAGGGCGAGAATCGACCTTGGACTTTCTGATGTTCGCGTGGCAAGGAGTGGGCGAGTCATTAGTGGCACAGCCTCCCGGTCTGGGAATGTCCCAGTCTGGAGCCAAGTCGAGGTGGAGCTTGTCAATGGTGAACGGTTATATGTCGACATACCCGCCAGCACAGCACCTGAAACGTGGGAACTCGAAATCGCCAGCGAGCCGATTGGAGTTCGAATCGATCGAGATAGCCGTCTGCCCGACATTAACCGAAGTAATAATCGATATCGCTTCGGCGACGCCGGCCGCATCAAAGAATTCTTTCCTCTCGATGAGAAGCTAAGGGTTGGCGAACTTCATTTCGAGGGAGAGATCCGAGAGGTTGGCCGTAAACGCGCCGAAGATTTTTCGGTGACTTTGCGCAATCTGACAGACGCACCTTATGGGCTTGGCCTTTTGGTAAGCGCGCAGTGGGTTGACCGCCCTGCTTCCCGAACGCAACGGCGAATCTTTATAGTGCTTCCTCCTGGAGAGTCGATGGTTGCGCAGGACTTCATTGAATACCCACGCAGAGGCACTGGAAGAGCACGGATCGAAGCACGGTACTGGAGCGCGTCAACACCCGAGCTTCTCACTGAACGATTGTTAAGGGATCCCGCCGACCTGTTGAATTCCTATCTAGTCATCCGCAATCCGGTGCAGGTTACGGGTCCTGATGGGGCACCATTGGAACGGCTGGTGGCAGAACAAATTGAATCGGCCGCGGAGTTAACGATTACGGGCGGCGGTTTAACTCCCCCTGCTGTTTCCCCAGACAAGGACCCCCTGGGCAGTTCTCAGCTCACTGAGCTGGCCTCCACCCCGTTTGGTGTGCGGATTCTTTCACCACCTACCGGCGCAACGCCCATCGATGAAATGACCTTTGCCGTCGCTGTCGATGGACCACCAGCGAGTCTGCTCGAGCTTTATGTTAATGACGAGATTATTGGAAGGGGCACAGGCACCTCAACGCGCGCAACTTTTATGGCGACCGAGGACCAAAGCGTGTACCTATTGCAAGCTCTGGCGGTTGGCCAAGATGGTGAACTCGCGAGTGATACACGCCTTCTACAACGTGGCGCACTAGGATTTGGGGCCAGCGTTGATCTCGTAACACTGAATCTCACGGTACGGCAACCAGGTGGGGGATTCGTTGAGGATCTCACCAATGAAAATTTCACCGTTATTGAAGACGGAGTGCCTCAAGAGATTGTGAACTTTGCAAAAGGAGAAAACACAGCGGTGTCGGCTGCCATGTTGCTGGATACCAGCAGCAGTATGATTGGTGGCGGTATCACGAGCGCTCGTGCTGGCGCTAAACAGCTAGTCAACAACCTGTTGCGCGGTAACGACCGTGCCATGGTGATGGGCTTTAACGACCGTGTTTACTTATATGCGGATTTCACCAGCGACATCGACGTGCTTCTAAAAGCCATTGATGCCACTAACCCCGACGGCGGGACCAAGCTATTCGACGCCACCGTCGAATCAATTCGGAAGGTAAACCGACGGTCTGGGCGACGAGCCTTAGTGATTCTGTCGGACGGTTTAGATGTCCAAAGTCGCTTCAGGTTCGCAGACGTTCTCGAATACACGCGCCAATCAGACGTACTGGTATACACAATCGGACTCCAACTCATGCACGATTCCACTGATCTAGGGGATGCCAGTGACGCGGTCCGTTCCAGCGTCGAAAACCTTCGCGAATTGGCTGAGGCGACTGGCGGTTCAGCATATTTCCCGCTCGTACTCGATGAGTTAGAAACAATTTATTCTGAAATCGCTGCCGAACTCGAAAGCCAATATTCCGTATCCTACTATCCGACAAACCAAAACTGGGATGGGGAATGGCGAGATTTAGAAGTTTCCTTGCAAGGCCGTGCGGGACGGATACAGGCACGTCCTGGCTATTACGGAGTCCGCCCCGGCAGTCGTCAGTAGCCTTTATTTATTACTAGTTGAGCCCATGCCAAATTGGACCTTCCTTACTTTGCACTTCTTTCACACCATGGCCCTCGTTGTGTGGGTTGGCGGAATAGTTTCAATTGGCGGAATCGTGGCGCCGGTGGCCTTCCGTGAACTCCCGGACCGAGGCAGTGCAGGGAAGGTTATTGGCCTTTCATTGCAGCGCTTCGATGCCCTTGTTGCCATTTGCATCGTCTTGCTTGTCTCTACCAGTATGTTAATGGCGTTATGGTACGGACGGTGGTCGCCGTGGTACGCGATCCAGTACACGTGCATCGCCCTCATGAGCATATCGGCAACGGTGTGCATGACTATTGTGGCCCCTAGAATGCGCAGCTTGCGGAGTAATCCCACGGAACGCCAGACGCCAGATGGCGCTGCCGAATTTGACCGGCTCCACCAGTTCTCGACACTATCGATGCAGTTCAATCTGGCATGCGGCACGGTCGCGATTCTCTTCTCATGACCTGCCGATTGCCCTTGGCCGCACTCCTCTGGATACCACTAGTGCTCCCGTCCATTGCTTATGCGCAAAAGGCCTTGCCAGATCTCAATGAACTCGCGGAGGAGACACTTGAGCTATTAAACCTGAGCCGACAAGAGGCGGGCCTAAATTCACTCAGCCAAAATAAGGCACTCTCCATGCTGGCCACCCGACATAGCCAAGAGCAGGCTGCACGTGGACGAATTAGTCACTATTCCTACGAGTTTGGTTTATCAACGGAACGTCGCATCCTGATTTCATATCCCAATCTAGGTCGCCTTGCCGAGAACGTCGCCCGCAATCGAAGCGTCAAGCTATTGCACGAGGCACTCCTGCGTAGCGAAGGCCATCGCCGGAACCGTATGGACCCCCAATTCACGCACGTTGGGGTCGGCCTGGCTCGTGCAAATTCAATCGCTCTATATCTCACTGAAATATTTGTTGCTGCACCAAAAGGGAGAGGCTTAGGAGAACCAGTTGCTTTCTATTTTGATGCCAGCCCCGGATCATATGAACAAGGGGACGGCCCTCTGGTCGAGTTAGGCACCCAGGTAATCACTGTCGGTCGTCCAGGTCCAGATGACCCGGAACACTGGACAGTAAAAGGCATTGATGCCTATCAGTCTGGTGACCTACAGACTGCGAAGCAGTTTTTCCAAACCAGCTTGCGTTTAGCTCCTGACTACCGTTTTGCCAAATACAATCTCGCTCGAGTACTGCTTGAGACAGGGGTGCCAGGTGACGCGGCAATCTTACTTGATGAGCTACTAAAGGATGACCCCTCCGACCTTGTCGCGATGGCTACACGCGGTAATGCCGCGATTTTACTGGAGGATTTCAAAGCCGCTGAAAAAATATTTCGGGATGTCCTCGTCCATCGACTTAACGACGCGGCTAGCTGGTACGACCTTGGGCTTGCGCTTGAGTACCAAGACCGACTCGTCGAAGCAGAACTTGCTTACCGGCAAGCCTTACATGTTGACCCCAAACTAGCACCGGCACAGATTGGATTAGCTCGTGTTACACGCCACTAACGAATTGGCACACAGCCGACTGGCCGGTACAATTTTCGAATGGGAATCAGCGATCGACTGATAAAGAAACTTGAGAAGGAAATTCGGCCCCTTGAACGTGAACTTACGGTCGAATTGCCGCGCCAGCTTGCCGAGGCAGCGGCCCATGGCGATCTTAGCGAAAATGCAGAATATGACGCTGCCAAGCAACGTAAGGAATTTGTACAGGCTCAACTACGGCGCCTCTATGAAAAGCGGCAGTCTTTATCTGGAATTAGCGAACTAATGATTCCCCGTGATTCGATAGGGTTTTGGTCCCAGGTCAAAGTGCTCGACCTAGACAACGATGAAGAAATTGAATACCGGCTTGTAAGCCCTGATGAGTCCGACCCTCGAAACGGTCGTATTTCAGTTTCATCACCAATTGGAAAGGCGCTTATTGGGAAAACCGATGGAGATGAGGTCCAAATAGAGACTCCACGAGGAACAAAAAGCTATGAAATCCTTGAGTTCTCAACGGTCCATGACGCGCCAGACGTGGACGACTAACTAATCAGCCAGAGTGACAGTAGCTAAGAGCGGGAAGTCTCACCATTAACACTAAGAGGCATAGGGTCATTCTCGAATATAATCTGAGCAGACCGGTTGCATTCCGCCTCCCGTCAACCGACACTTGCGCGACTTGATTATCGATGTATCCTTTCTCCTACTTGTTGAGCGCTCGACAGCTTTCCATCTGTTTAGCTATAATCGCCCCGCTCACAAGGAATTTTAGTTTTTGATTACGAAGTGAGGAACTGATGGCGTCTTCGGATAATTTTGAATCATCAAAGCTGCTGGGAATTTTTAAAGACCCACTTAATTGGACACTGCTGGTCTTGGCTTCAGCATTCGGTTACTACATCTTAGCTGTTCCTTTTTGGCAGGACGAGTATCTGAAACGTAGCCCACAGGTCATGAGCCTGCAGGAGTACATGGACAACCCCAGCCACCCTCGAGAGTGGATGCTCCGCACACTTGGGGCGCCTCCACCCAGCGTTGAAATTGTGATCGAGGGCCTCAATGTAAAGCACGTCGATAACGACTCCATCACGCTCAGCAGTGCTAGTTCCTCTTCGAGCAACACCGGCGGCGCTTGCGACCTTCCTCCAGAGACCTCTATCTCTATGGGCAGTGAAGCAGATCCGCCCATGACCGACATTCTTATCGCCGGTGACAACATGGACCTGCTCGGTTTGTCTGTCGGGCAGCAGGTTGATTTACAAGCGTTTGGTTTGCATGAAACCGAGCTTGGGTGGGTACCACTGCATCCCGAACTAGATTCGGATCTCGAAGAAAAGTTCACTAAAGATGAGATAGACGAGCTTGAGCTCCTTGAAATTCATATGGACGGCAACATAGTCAGGAATCCCTATGTGGAGACCGGCGAGCTACGGCTTGCCCCGGGCCTGCAGCCGGACGGCGAACCTAGCACCCTAGAGGAGCTCGATAACGACACGGAATACATCCAGACAGGGAGCCGCCTTGCCGGCAGCCTGCTCGACTTACAGGGGGTAAAGCTTGTCGACCAGGATACCAATGTCATGTCACCTTATTTCGTAGTCGAAGACAGTGAAGGCCGCCGCGCGAACGTCTATTACAATCAGCGCCTCCTTTCCGAGCACCGCTGGGGGCTGGACCGGCTTGGTGACCAGTGCGTTGTCGTGCGCGGTGTTTTGCGACGATTGACCCCGCCGGAGTTGCGGCAGCTTGGCGAGGAAGGCAATGTGCAGGCTGTGATTGATGGACATGCCATGGTGTCGCCCGATGGTGCTGTGGTAATCAGCCTTGAAAACCCGGCGGCGGCATTAATGGGACGCTAAGTAGGAACGCGTCTGTTGCCACTAGCCTAAAACCCTAAATCTGGCGCCATGGTCCCGACGCGCGAGCAAGCCTATACGCTGCTCACAGAACACACTAAGAGTCCCCACCTGGTCAAGCATGCCTTGTGCGTTGAAGCTGCTATGACCTTTTATGCCCGGCAACACGGTGGCGCAGGGGACATTTGGGCGCTCACTGGGCTTCTTCACGATTTTGACTATGAAACGCACCCTTCACTTGAGGAACATCCCTATGTGGGCGCCGATATCCTCAGATCCCTAGAATACCCAGATGAAATAATCGAGGCTATCCTCGGCCATTCAGACCACACTGGTATTCCCCGTGAAACAGATATGGCAAAGGCGTTATACGCCGTCGACGAACTGACCGGTTTTATCGTTGCTTGCGCACTTGTGCGGCCCACAAAAAGCCTTTTGGATTTGCCACTGAAGTCAATCATGAAAAAATTTAAGGATAAAGCCTTCTGCAGGGCCATCGACAGGGAGCATCTTCGCACTGCCGCCGAAGAATTCAGCGTCCCGTTCCGCGACCATGTTGAGAACGTGCTGTCTGCGTTGCAAGGAATTGCTTCTGAGCTAGGCCTTGCCGGTTCCGAATAACATCCCAAACGACTGAACTTTTCAGTTTTTATCTAGTCGCGGCTTGATGGTTTGAGCTCGTCCCTGCGGCCAGGGGTAACGAAACCACATATAGCAAGGCCATCAATACTTCTGAGTCACTGAAGTTATACTCGAACATCCCCATAGCTAGAAACCCAGCCAAAGAAGCAAGCGCTGCACTGGCTTCTGGACCACCGGGACCGGTCGCACCCACTGATCGGAGAATACGCCAAGCGAGAATTCCGAAAGCTGCCATCATCCATACCCAGGCACCTAGACCCAAAAGTCCCCGTTCCGCGGCAATTTGCAGTAGGTTATTGTGCAGATGAGGATTTTGTTCCCGGAATCCCCAATCGACTACCCAGGCAGGGTAGACCCGTTCCATTAACCCTGGACCGATACCTAACAGCGGGTGCGCTTTAATTATTTTTAATCCCGTCGCCGCCATGGCAAGCCGATCACGGTCGTTTGGATTCTCCATTGAAAAGGTGCTCGCCGCACGCTCGAAAAGGACATCAGGACCTGCCAACGCTGAAACAAACAAAGCAATAACGATTAGCGCTACAAGTAGACTTATCGCGTAGTGCGCTGGCCTTCCCTGGAAACCTCCTTTGCCGCTCAATTTCTGTCGTGCCGGTATGAATCTAGTGCCATAAAACACTACTAAGGCGATGCCACACCCAATCCAGGCGCTCCTAGTCAAGGTGAGCCCGATCATCGCAACTGCCAATGCGGCAACAAGATGAGCCGCGACCCGTACAAGTCCACCGCGGATTGTGAGCAAGGCCGGAATCGAGACTAAAAGAACTCCGGAAAACGTCATGTAGTGACCGAGGGGGCCAGTCGCTCGATAGATGGCGTCGCCAGTTGCGGGTATCGCTACCGCCGCCTGGTAAAACCCCACAAATAATGCCGCGAATATCCCAGCAGCAAAAATTTTAAGGCCGCGTGCCCGCGCGTCCGCATCACGCCACAGCGCCCATGTAACTATCGGTGCTGCGAACAGAAAAATTTCCCTAAGTTCAAACAGTCCTTCCACACGGTCCCGCGAAGCCATAACTGAAAGTAATGACAACGCAAAGAAAACGACAATAGGAGCACCAACCAACCCAAACAGGTCTCCAGTAGAAGAACTAGGACTTGCTACCCGCGGGGGACCTGTTCCCCCAGTTTCGCGTAACAACCAGCTTGCCCCCCAAGCCACCGCCGCCAGCCAAAGGGCAGTCTCGGCCACCACGATCGAAAACGTGATCGCCATAAGCCAGACCGTCGCAAGTATTGTGGCGAACTTGAAAATCCCGGTGGCAAGGCTTCCGTTAGTTGTCGAGTCTGAACTCAAAATGATGATTCTCTCCTGGCCCCGGGCCAACGATATCGGGTTGAGACGCCACGAGCCAACCAGCAACGATAGGCCCAGCTCTTCTTGTGGCCAAGAACCCAATGAAACGGTAACCTCTTTTGATCGAACGGCTCGTCGAGTAACACTACTTTTTGCATGTCTGATACACGGCTGTAAACATCACCAATGAGGGGTTATCCCCCTTCGCTAGTGGACGAAATATCCATGGCATTGATGGTGTGAAGTTACAGCGATAGTCTTTCAATATGGAACTTGGACGAACTAGCCGCCGGCTGCTAATAACTTTCTTTTGCTTTCTACTTCTTTTTACCCTCTCCGTGTGGGGGTTGAATCAAATATTAGGGGGCAGCACACCGACGATCCGCAGTGGCACAGTTCTTACGGTCCCCCTCCAGGGACCCATTGGCGAATCTCCCCAGCAAGGTTTCTTAGGGGCCGCTATTACGGTCCGCGAGATTGACGAAGCTCTTAGGCGTGCCGCCACCGACCCAAGGGTCAATGCCGTGTTGCTTGAAATTGGACCACTCACTGGTGGTTACGGAAAAGCGCAGGAAGTACGGGCCGCAGTAAAACATTTCAGGGAAAGTGGCAAGCCAGTCGTAGCTTTTCTGGAACTGGCATCGAACCTTGATTTGTATGTTGCCTCAGCGGCCAACATCATCTATCAAATCCCTTCCGGCGATTTGGTGCTCGGTATGTATATGCAACAACCATTCTATCGAGACTTTCTTGACAGGCTCGGTATCCGGTTTGAAGTTTTTGCCAGCGGGCCGTACAAAAGCGCCTTTGCTTCGTACACCGACACGGAAGCTTCCGAAGCCCAACATGAGATGGAGGACAGTCTCCTTGGGAATCTCTATCTCCAGTGGCTTGGTGACGTTGCGACTGACCGTGGAATGACGGTTGAATCTGTCGCTGCGGCATTTGACGAAGGCTATCTGTCAGCTCGTCGGGCACAAGCGGTAGGGTTTATCGACGAACTCGGGTATCGCGATATGCTCAATGAGAAACTCGCGGAGGTTGCCGGGAAGACCCCACTCCACGTTTCCGTTCGTGACTACCTCCGTGATACTGAACCGACTGAATTGTTCGCTCCCGAAAGCGCCATCGCGCTCATATATATCAGTGGCATGATGGTTCCGGGAGACTTCGATACAGGCTTATTTGGGGCTGAAGTCGCTGCTGGTGGGACGATCGAACGTTACATCCGTGAAGTCGCCGAGGATCCATCTGTGAAGGCGATTGTCCTCCGTGTCGACAGCGGGGGAGGGGCGGTAACTGCGGCAGATGTCATGGGGCGTGCGATTGAACTGGCTGCGCAACAGAAACCCGTAGTGGTAAGCATGTCCGACGTTGCCGCGTCCGGAGGGTATTGGATTGCGAGTAAGGCAACCCGCATATTCGCTAACCGTGCCACCTACACAGGATCGATTGGTGTCGTAATGGCTCGCCCCGACCTGGAGGGTACCTACGAACTACTGGGGATTAACCAGGAGATTATTAAGCGGGGAAAGAACGCTGATCTTATGAACACGACAAGCCCATTACGGCCCGACCAGATAGATATCCTGACCCGGAATGTCACAGACATATACGAAGAGTTCCTCGGTGTAGTTGCTGAGGGCCGTAACATGGATCGCAATGCCGTCGACTTGGTGGCACAGGGCAGAGTGTGGACTGGAGAGCAGGCCCTCGACCATAATCTTGTGGACCATATCGGGGGTTTGCGGGAGGCATTAGTTGCGGCAAAAGCTGACGCAGGTATTGAACCAGGCCAGAGGACAGCCCTGCGTGTCTTCCCGCCGACCCGGACAATCTTCGACGAGCTGGCAAGCCTGTTTAATATGTCAGCAATGACCCGCCAATTATCCCCAATGCCCTCAGTACCTCTATCACTTACTTTAGAGGCAATGTGGGAACGGATTCGTATTTTGCAAATTTCGGGTCCGCTCTGGGCGATCATGGATACCTCTCTGCCGGTTCCGGCTCGTTAGTGTTAGCCATCCGGGTGCACGATCGACCCGCTATTTCTCCAGCGTAAAATCAAATCGCTAGTGTGTTAAGTTTCAGCAGATGATGCGCCACTTTGTCCTTCCCGGGAGGGGAACCTCTAGTCTTGAGATCGATTACGAAACAGATCTCAACGAACAGCAACTCGCTGTCGCTACCTGTGGGGCTGGGTCAAAGATAGTCATCGCAGGTGCTGGGTCCGGCAAAACCCGGACACTCACATACCGAGTCGCTTATCTCCTTGAACAAGGGATTGCTCCTAGGGGAATCCTTCTGGTCACGTTCACCAATAAGGCGGCGCGAGAAATGCTCGGACGAGTTGAGCATCTTACGGGCCTGTCCCGTCACCGCCTGTGGGGTGGAACCTTTCACTCAGTTTGCGCTCGCATGTTGCGGCGCCATGCTGGTCTAGTTGGGTACACCGACAGTTTCTCCATACTTGACGAGCGTGACCAACGCGATTTGCTCAAACTATGCATTACCGATCTAGATGTCCCAGTGAAACAACGGCGGTTTCCATCGGCGAAAGTCCTGGCGGGGATCTATTCATTGCAGGCCAATACACGCCAACCGCTCGAGGAATTACTTAGCGATCGCTACATCCAATTCATTGAATGGTTGGAAACCATCGAGGAAATTGCCGACCGTTATGCCTTACGGAAGCAGGCTGCCAATGCAATGGACTACGACGACCTTTTACAGCGTTGGCTCGAGGCCCTAAAAGACAATAGGGAAATTCGAGATCGCTACCAGAAGCAATTCGACCACATCCTTGTCGACGAGTACCAAGACACCAACATTGTCCAAGCTGAAATCGTCGAAATTATGGCTGGGGAAAATATGGGGGTTAACTTGATGGTCGTTGGTGACGACTCGCAGAGCATCTACGCTTTCCGAGGCGCGAACTATGACAACATATTGAAGTTCCCAAAGCGCAACAAAACCACTGAGGTGTTTCGGCTCGAGACTAATTACCGCAGTACCCCGCAGATTCTTCGCCTAACTAATGCCAGCATCGAACACAACAAGGAGCAGCACAAGAAGGTTCTTCGTGCAGAACGTTCGGACGGGATGCTCCCGGCGCTTGTTCCTTGTAGCTGTCCAGAACAGGAAGCAGAGTTTGTTGCGGAACGTATCCTGCAATTACGTGACGAAGGTGTCGCCCTTTCTGATATGGCCGTCCTTTATCGAGCTCACTCTCACCGCCTGTCTGTTGAAACCACACTACTTCGTTACGATATTCCTTACGAAGTTCGTGGAGGCTTGCGTTTCTTTCAGCAGGCCCACATCAAGGATCTGGTGGCCCATCTGCGCTTAGTAGAGAACCCCCGGGATGAAATGGCATTCAGAAGGGTACTCTTGTTGCAACCAGGCATCGGCAACGTAACAGCAAACCGTATCTGGAGCGCGATTGCCCCACAGGTTTCGCAAGGCGACGCTCTGGTCGGTGCATTTGAAAAGATGGACATCGCTGGATTGCTTCCCTCTAAGGCTCGTTCTTGCTGGCCCGACTTCGTTAAAACGATACGCAAAACCCACGCCTCCCAGGAAGATCCCGAAACCGCAATCAACATTGTTCTGGAATCGGGGTACATGGAATACGTCCTTTCGAAATTTGACAATTCAGAATCTCGGATTGAAGACCTGCAGCAGTTAGCCATCTTCGCTGGCCAATACGACTCATTAAATAAGCTGCTGGAGGAGCTTCTGCTGCTCGGCGAGCTCTATGGTCAAGAAATAAGTGATGACCGCCGAAGCAACAAGGATGAGTCGCCCGTTGTCCTGTCGACTATCCACCAAGCTAAAGGGCTCGAGTGGCACAGTGTTTTTATCATCTGCCTACTAGAAGGATTCTTTCCAAGCCAGCGCTCCCTTGACGAACCCGGAGGAGAAGAGGAGGAACGACGTATCTTCTACGTTGCCACGACCCGAAGCCGGGATGAACTCTACTTAAGCTACCCAATTGTTCGCGCTGGTGGCTATGGAGCGTCTGTTGTACAGCAACCTTCAAGGTTTCTACAGGAACTACCTGAAACATCGTACGAGGCTTGGCAGCTTGAGGAAGAACCAAATAAAGCGGCTAACCCGCACGGTGGAATCTCTCATGACTTTGACCCAAACGTGGATCCCATATGGGATGATAACGAGCCGCTGGAGGAACCCTGGTTAACCGATTAAGTTCCTTTGACCACTCTGGCGGAATTGCTAGCATACCTTTTGTAATTGTCGACTTCTTTTCCAGCAGACTTCCCAAACAGGGATTTATAGTGCGCATCGCTTACCCCAATCTTTGGATTCTGCTCACGGCCCACTTGGTTCTGCTGGCACCAACAGTGCAAAGCTTTGCCCACATTCAAACCGAGCCAATAAGTCTTAACAATCCAGATATGGCGTGGTTAGAGATTGTTGAAGATTTGGCGAGTTATGAGTGGAATGTTGATGTGCTGAACAACACACGTCAGCCTGTCCGTCTACGCATAATTTTCGACCTGCTGGACGACGACGATTCTCCAATAAATCGGGATGAACAAAACAACCCGCAAGACTTTGTCATTATCAGTGTAGAACCCAACCAAACCATCCCGGTGAAACAACAGGGCAGTCTTAGCTACGACCTAGCCGCTGAAGTCATCACCTATCAAGTACGTCGGGAGATTCTCCCGAGCCTGCACTAGATTACCCCTAAGTCGTGAAACTGCTCCGCACAGCCGTTGACGTTCGATCCTACGTCCTGAAGAACTGGAGAAAGGTAATTCCAGAGCTTCTTGTCACACGGACGCGCGTTTGCCTGTCTCCCGAGGATGAAAACCTTCTCCAGGTAGATCTACGGGGTGGCGGGCCGGTTCAGCGTCTGCTTCTCTTGCCCTTAGCCTCTGGTGAGCCACGATTGGTTCGCGGTTTGCTGCCGCGACTACGCGAATTAGGCCGCCGACGTGACACTTGGGCTGGCTTCGTGGTCCCACATATGGGCGTTAGTGGGGTCAAGGTCTGCCGAGAAGCCGGAGTTGGCTACATCGATTGCTGTGGGAACGCATATCTTCAGTTCAACAGCGTCGTGGTGCAAATCTATGGAAATCGCAACAAGTTCGCCAGCCGCAAGCGGCCACGGACGCTATTCAATGACAAGGCGACTATCCCACTCCGGATCCTGCTTGAGAATCCGGGGGCATTGGTCACTACCCGTGAAATTGCAGATCGGGGGGGTATGAGCTTGGGGTGGGTTTCACAGATCTTGCAACAGTTACATTCGAAAGGTTATGTCGAACGCAAGCGTGGCGGCGGCACGCGGATCGTAGATCCGCCACGACTAATTGGTGATTGGCTGCAGCAGTATACGTTCGAACATAATTCCGTCTTTCCGTTCCGCATGCAGAACTCCCAACCGGGAGAAACACTCCAGCAGCTCCGCACCCTTAGGCCGCCATTGTTCGAACGCTACGCTCTGACGCTTGACGCTGCAGTGGCCACGTTGAGAGGGCAGTCAAACGCCAAGCAACTTCACCTATACCTACCGGACTTATCCCATAAGCGAGATCAAGCCCTCGAGATGTGGTCCGAAGCCTTGCAGCTCAAGCCTGCAGGCTACGACGCCAACTGCTTTCTCGTTGGCCCAACATACAAATTTGCAACCTTTTTCGGCATGCACCGCGTAGAGGGGTTACGCGTGGTTTCAGATCTGCAACTCTACCTTGACCTATTCCACTCGCATGGCGCCAGCCGACCCAAGGCTCAGGCAACCGTGATCTCTCGGCTTCCGTTCACAGTCGAATCTGCCATCGCTAATTGATGCGCCATAAGGTTTTCCAGCGTGCTGACAAACCCACTAACTGACTTGTGCAACAGAGACCCGCAGGGGAGGAAGAGCGAGACACTCCTTCTCACACTTAGCGATTTTCCAAGTCAACCCCTAGGCCATCAGCAACACGGTTGACAAAGGCATAATAGGAGGTCACTACTACGATATCGTGGATAGCTAAGTCATCGAATCCATGTAGCCGCAGGTCTTCGATGTCTGCCGCTTCCATGCCCTGAGGGGTAAGCGTCAGTTTTGCTGCAAAGTCAAGCATCACACGATCCCCATCACCTAAGTCTGCCTCACGATAATCACGTGAAACTGAGTCCACTAACCGCTCGTCATTGGTTACTTGGCGGAGACCCTCCGCGTGATGCGTCAGTCAGTAGTGACATTCGTTGAGCGCAGAAACGACCACAGCAATCATCTCCCGCTGAGCCCTAGACAACGGGGAGCTCCCTTTCATTGCCGTTATGTAGAGCTCGAAGTGGTCTGCTAAGAGCTTCGGATGAAGCCCGTGAACTCGAAGAATGTTATCGACGGTGCCATCCGGCTCAGCGACCCTGCCGTAAATCTCGGCAAGCTCATCGTCAGCATTCTCCGGGAGTATTTCGCGGATCCAAGCCATTAAGGTCCTGGTTTTTACTGGACGCCCGTTTCACTGAGCGTAGTGAGGAATTCCTCATTATTTTCCGTTTGGCCAATTCGCTTTATTAGCAATTCCATGGCCTCGTCGGATTGCACAGCAGCTAGCGCCTTACGCAGCATCCAGACACGCTGAAGCTCAGTTTCGTCCAATAACAGCTCTTCCTTCCGCGTACCTGATCGATTTATCGCAATGGCAGGAAAGATGCGTTTGTCGGCAAGCTTACGCTCAAGGACGACTTCAGAATTACCAGTACCCTTGAACTCCTCAAAAATAACCTCGTCCATGCGACTACCAGTCTCAATGAGTGCGGTGGCGATGATTGTCAAACTTCCACCTTCCTCAATGTTTCGAGCTGAGCCGAAAAACTTCTTCGGTTTCTCTAGAGCGTTCGCATCTACCCCACCAGTCAAGACACGACCCGATGTCGGGGTAACAGTATTATGGGCCCGCGCAAGACGAGTCAGTGAATCCAAAAGAATCACTACATCAGTACCGTGCTCAACAAGTCGCCTCGCTTTTTCCATAACGATTTCACCAACCGCCACATGACGCGTAGCCGGCTCATCAAAAGTTGAAGCCACGACTTCTCCAGCTACAGTCCGCTGCATATCCGTGACTTCTTCCGGGCGCTCGTCGATGAGCAAAACGATGACATATGCTTCTGGATGGTTGGCCGCAAGTGATCGCGCGATAGTCTGGAGCAACAGAGTCTTACCTGCGCGAGGTGGCGAGACGATGATCGCTCGTTGCCCAAACCCTTGCGGGCTAAGTAAGTCCAGAACCCGCGACGCAACGTTCTCTTTGCCGTTTTCTAAACGGATCCGCGTCTCTGGATGAAGCGGTGTCAAGTTCTTGAAACGCTTCCTCTGCTGAGCCATATCGGGCGGATCGAAGTTGACGGCATCGACCCGAACCATGGCGAAATACTTCTCTCCACTTTTTGGTTTACGAATCGTGCCTGAAAGAGTGTCCCCAGTCCGTAGCCCAAATTTTCGGATCTGTGATGGAGAGATGTAAACATCCTCGGGGCCCGGCAAATAAGAAAACTCTGGAGCCCTCAGGAAACCGTATCCGTCAGGAAGTACTTCCACGACACCTTCTGTGTAGAGAAAGCCGTTGTCTATAGCCTGGACCTTCAGTATTTCGAAGACCAGGTCCTGCTGAGTCAGTTCCGTGGCCGCTTCAGCTAACCCAACTTTCTGAGCAATTTCAAGAAGCTCAGCGGGTCGTAACTCTACAAGCTCAGATACGGAATGGAGAGTCTTGAGTATGGCGTTCGCCTCCTCGTCAACCATCATCTCCGGTCCGCGATTCTTACGCTGCTGATGATCCTTGTTGCCTCGCGGCGCACCACGGCGGCCGCGACGGCGACGTGGACGACGCCTGCGCTGCTCATTCATAGAAAATACCCTGGGTCAGGGAAGGAAATAGAGTGGTGCATGGTGCACAAAGATTGCCAGCCTTAGGAATCCAAAGAAGGCCTGGCGAAGCGCGAGAAATTTCGGAGGCGCGCTAACCACCTATATTGTTGGCAGGAGAAAGGAGGCCTGTCAAGGCCCCATTCGAACGTCTGGCTTCAACGATTCTTGTAACTACCCGAAACCAGGACGTTCACCACATAAGTAGCTACCGCTATGATCTGCTCCTCAGAGAGAACGTCAGAAAATGGCGTCATTGCACTGTCGTCGATTCCCTCGGTCACCACGCCTGCGATTTCTTCGACAGTTCCACCACCTGCATATTTCCACTCTGCTGTTGTGAAGTCGCGTGGTTTCGGGTCAAGGAATCGGGCCGCTGAACCATCACCTTTTCCCTCTTGTCCGTGGCACGATGCGCATTGTTCTGAATAGACAATGCGGCCATGCTCAAGTTGTTCAGCGTTCTGCTCCTGGTCGGCACGCAGCGAACTAGATACTGCAAAGACAAGCCCGACCATGGTGACAAATAATGCAGCACAAAATTTTAATGACAAGCGGGGGAGGGAACCCGCACTTTGTTTCGAATGCATTCCGTTCTCCATACGACCAGTCATTGTTCCTTAGGAGTCCTTGAGGTCAAGTTCATACTGATTATACGCTCAGCGTCCCACGCTTGCCGACAATCTCAACCATTCTGCAATTCGAGACGCACTTTGCAGGTAGGCACGATCCGCAATATCGTTCGTGTCCTTATCCGACATGGAGTCTGTGCCCGATGGAATGACTACCGCGAACGGTTCCAGATTGCGGTGTCTGGGATTGGTGGTGAGCTTCCAAAGAGTGAACCCTCCGAGGGTAGGGAAGGCTCCTTGCTCTACGACGCGCTCCAGTGCCTCCAGGGCACGCACCCGTTCGAAAGGATCCTCTGGAGCAGTTGCCCAATGTACACACGTCAGCACAGGTTTGCCTGTAATTTCACCTGGGGGCACAGTCTCCAGCACCTCGACACGCTGATATGAAAAGGGCCGGACAGTACTGGCAGCCTTCCGTGTCCAACCGAGCTCAAAAAACATGACTGGCAGGACCCGGCCAGGGCCACCGGAGCGACTTGCGAGGTCATTCAGCTCACTGGCCACGCGCAACCAACTTGATGTCATAGCTTCCTCAAGTCGCTGGCCGGCGAGTCCTCGAAGGCTCAACGGAAAGTAAGCGTTGACTCCAACAACATCAAGCGCATCCCAGAATCCCACTTCTTGAAACTGATCAAAATTCGCCGCGTAGCTTAGAGGCCCAGCGTAGACGGCCCGGATGTCGCTAATAAGCTCGCGCCAGTATCTATCGTACGTCTCCCGCCGGACATTGAGATCGTCAATGTTTACACCAGCCGCTTCCGATGCACCAGTGACGTATTGGGTCCATTTGCGATCAGAGATTTCCTGCGCCCGAAGATACTCGTCGAGAGTCACGTAATTCCCACCATCCGGGAACTGTAGGTCCGGTGCTATATCTTCCGCGGGTATCTTGGCGGCACACCGAACTAACGATTCTCTTACACTACTAGTACGGTCGGGGCTCAGGAAATAGCGATACAACTCCGGTAGCTTCTCTAATGTCACCGTGGAGGTCAGCGAGTTAAGTTCACTACCGATGACAAGAAGGTCTACATTTTCGGAGGAAGCAATTCCAGCAGCCCAAAGAGCAAATTCTCCATAATTGCGGAACCAATCGGGAATATCCTTACGGTCCGGCCAAATAGTTCCGTGCCAATGATGACGGTTCGAAATATCACCTTGCTCAAGCGCGACACGTAACACTAGAGTCACGACAAGTCCGGCCTCTTTGGCCATCCGAATGTCGGCAATAATTCGGTCCCCATTTTCCTGAAATAATAAATCAGGGGAATTCCAGGCCTGCTGACGCGCGTAAATTGTTAGCTGGATCGCATTGAGGCCTTGGGCGCGTAACCCATCTATCCACGCCTGCGAGTCATTTCCATCAACCTGAATTCCGCCTGACATAATGGGCACATACGGGTTATCAACAGATGGAAAACACCCGATTACGCTAATACATGCTAGGAACAGGCTAGTAAGTAACGAGAACTTCCATTTACATGACACAACGGCAGGAAGAGGTAGTTTGCAAGGAATAGCATCATCCGCGCATCTCCCCATAAAACTTTCCATAATAATCGTTATCCTGAAATAGACGTGAAACAACTGAGCATGGTCTGATGCTTACACCCCTACACAACAAACTCCGGAAAACTTAGCTCTATGTACTACAAAAGCACATGGATGTGCATTTGGATGGATATCCGTCACACATCCTGTCCACACATTCATCACATTCTCAAGGAAGTTTCCGCCCGCATGCCTTACAGTGAAATTTCGACAGGGAGTTGAACCAGTTCAGGGATATTCACATCATTCGATCAGACTGTGCCTCGGAAGAACAGTTTTCCGGGGTACCGATTTTCTTGACCAACATTGTCCGCAGGGCTTCTGATTGATTCAAGGAGACTCACCGTGAACGGCAGACGAATATTGGCTCTGTTTTGGGCCTTGCTTACCATTCTTTCCGCGCTGGACGCTTATTCCCAGAACTCTAAACAAGCCTATGAAACTATGCGCCTTATACGCCGGGAAAAAATGGACCTGGTCCTTCCAGGGGCGATGAGGGACAACAATGTTGATATGTGGATCCATGTTGTGCAGAGCGGGAACAAGGACCCCCTTGCCCTAGACTTAGGTGGATGGTTTGAATACCGCGCTTGGGATCCCATCGGATACTACATATTCACAGACCGCGGCGGCGACCGGATCGAAAGAATCATCTTGGGAGGAGAGGACGAAGAAGGCCTCTACGACATTTCCGGATCCGGCAACGAGTTGTTCCGCCTCGTAAAGGAACGCGACCCTCAGGTCATCGCGGTCAACATGTCAACTTCGCTCCCCATTGCAAATGGCTTGTCGCACACAGCGTATTTGAGCATGACTGACGCACTGGGGGAAGAATATACAAAGAGGATTGTCTCGGCCGAGCAAGTCATTACCGATTTTAGAGTTCGAAGAGTCCAATCGGAGGTTGTCGCTTTTGCGAATGCACTCGAGATTCAACGGCAAATCATGGAAGCAGCCCTGCGTCGGATCACACCAGGAATCACGACCCCCGAAGAGATTGGATGGTGGGCTGCAGATCAGCTCCTGGCGCAAGGTATCGGACCATCCTACCAAGCAGCGACGCTGTTCCTCCCCTACCGGCCTAGCGGAGCGACCAATGGTGTCTATCAGCCGGGTGCGTTCATTTCATGGGATATGGGCATCGGGTATTTGAACTTCGGCACAGACATCAAACGTAATGCGTATATTCTCCGGGACGGAGAGGAAGATTTGCCCGAGGGGTTAAAACTCGCCTGGGCACGTGGGATGACGGCGCGGGAAATTTTACGCAAAACGTTCAAGGCGGGCAGGACAGCCGGGGAATCTTTGGAAGCGATTGTCGCCGCCCTGGAAGCAGCCGATTACGTGCATACACCTTCGGACGACAGAACTTCGCAATATCGAGACCTGGTGAGGGCTCTAGGCGATGACAAGAGGTCCGGGTTTTCAATCGACTTCCATGCCACGGGAAATACAAGTGTGGGCGATGCTACGGCAGGTCCATCGATGGCGGCTTGGCGATCGACGACCGAAAATATCATGGTGCAGCCAAACTATATTTTCGCACTGGAGTTTGAGTTGAACACATGGGTTCCGGAGTGGAATAGGCGAATAGGGATCAATTTTGAAGACAATGCCATTGTTACAAACCTTGGCGTTGAATACCTAAGCCCTATAAATGAAGACATCATCATAATCCGCTGACTAGAGCCCACCAGGAGGTAGCTAACTTAGGCTGGCATTCGCCGTCCGGAGGGTTCATATGACCAAGAACAATCGGCGCAAATTTCTCGCTGAACTGAGAATACAGTTCAATGCCGGGCAGGTACCAGCAGCGTCTCCCCTACCCTGATCACTGTGCGGTTGCCCATATTGTTGGCGTCTTGAATGGCGCGAACCTGCGTACCATATCGATTAGCGATGATTGTCAGATTCTCCCCACGCCGGACGGTATGGGAAGCAAACTGCGGCTCAGGCGCCTCCAATACGATGTTAAGAACGGTTCCCGCCTCCGGCAGTTGCTCATCCCATAGTTGATTATCTCGAATAACTCGCCAGGCGGAAGTCTCGAACATAGCGATGAGATCATCTATCGATTCACCGTCCGCCACAGTGTGTTCGGTTTGCTCGGGCTGTTCAGGCGGCTCGTTATCGTACTGATCCACTTTTGTTTCCCATTTTAGGGGGAGACGTAATTCCATTCCTGGAGGCAATGTCTGCAGATGCCAGATCTTGTTCTCCTCGCGGAGTGCATCCAGGGCCACATCAAATGCGAATCCAACGGTGAAATAATTGTCCCCTATACGGCTCCGATAATAGATAGAGTCATCTCGGACTTCGTAAAGGTTACTGCTTGGCACCTTTGGGTATGCGATCAAATACCCCGGAACAAGCTTTCTGATGCCAATATATGGGTTGTACAATCGCAATTGAACAAGAGGGATACCAAGCCGACGTGACACCGTCCACCAATCATCATTTTCGCGAGCTACCTCAAGCAGCAAGCTACTCGCGTGGCGTCGGATGGGCTCTTCATAGAGTTTGAGTACCATCCGATAGTGACCCACCCCGATAACGTATTGAAGGGATTCCAGACGCATCGGACGACTCCGACCCACTGTACCGGGGCCACCGTTATACCCAGCGAGCGCATAGTCCTCGCGGTCAAAACGCTCGACAAGTTGCGCCAGGTACTTGATGCCCGCCTCAATATTGTCATCCACACCAAGGGCTCTTTGTGTCGCCGGCATAACTTGAAAATAACCTTCGGCACCCGCCCATGAAGTAAGGGCAGCGTTCCCCCCTGACTCGTACAGACAGACCGCCCGAGCAAGATCATAGTCAAGTCCGTAGGCGTTTGAGTGAACTCCGATCCGCTCTTCAATCTCCATGACTTTCCTGTAGAGCCCAAGGAAACCAGGCGACAGATCATTAAGCCGCAGAGTTTTCGGATCAAGCACACCTGCCGATAATTGCTGCGCCATCAACGGCGAGGCCTGCAAGAAAAAGGTCATTATCAAGGCCCCAGCTAAATGGGCACGGCTCCATCTGACTAACATATGAATCTCCATATGGATTCCAAGG
>Ga0310342_100000189_pt1 | contig 31601 bp, 43 predicted proteins | sample S15DNA20500_MG_FD_206155 | JGI IMG/M metagenome (GOLD analysis project Ga0310342, IMG submission 206155) | Marine microbial communities from station ALOHA, North Pacific Subtropical Gyre - S1503-DNA-20-500_MG | ecosystem: Environmental > Aquatic > Marine > Oceanic | place: Pacific Ocean: North... | reverse complement strand
GATGTATATATCGGCTTCAAGGTTAAGCCGCGCAGTGCGCTGCTTCGGCGTGCCGATGAGAACTTGATAAGTCAGCTCGTGAAATTGCGCCCACTTCTCGATCTCCCCAGGCCACACGCTCAGTGCGACCCGGCGTGGTGCAACGACAAGTACCTTTTGCACGTCACCGGCCCACAACAACGCCTTGACGGTTGTCAGCGTTGCCGCAGTCTTGCCCAACCCCATCTCCAGCCACAATCCGCAATACGCTGTCTCAAGCGCGAAGCGTTGCGCGCGGTCTTGATACGGCGCTAAGGTTACGTTCATTTTTTCAACTTCGGAATAGCGTCAATTTGTTCACCCGAATCGACAACATAGACGCGGAAACCCATTGACTCCAGGCGGGCAATTTCCCGCCACTGTGCAGCGGTCGGCTCTTCACCAGGGGCCTTGCATTCAACGAAAAACAATTTGCCGCGCGGAAAAACACAAAGCCGATCGGGTACGCTTCGACGACCCGGCGCCGTGAACTTGTAAGGCACACCGCGATTTTGCTTAACCCGCTTGCACAGATAGCGCTCGATCGTCGTCTCCCGCATAGCACCCTTACGCCCATCAACAAAACACCCGTCATCATTATTGCTTTTTGATCGAGCTTTGCAAATTTAATTCGATTTCAATCAATTTTTCGACGTAGTGTTGCAGTTTACGAAGATCGCTGATGTTGCCCTTTTTTCGCCACCGGGTGATGTATTTCACCACGTTCCCCTCGAAAAAATTTAAGTTGTGCTGGGCAATGTAATCCCACGGCTGGGTCGCTTCTTCAACTCGATAGTATTCTCCGCCGTAGTCGTTCGCGCTCACAACCCCATTCCCTGTTTTATTTCTTCCAAACAAATCGGTCGCCTCCGTTTCTCAAAGTTCACGTTGAAGTAGCTAGGGTCGGTGATCTTTTGGGTATCCCCGTCTCTGCGAACGTGACCGTGAATGTTCCCCAAACAATCGCGCATTTCGAACGGGTGTATCGGCATGTGCGTTAACCAAAAATTTTTATATTTGACAATACCGCGAATGTTTTCGAAAGCACTCAAATAGTGAAGCGCATCGAAGTGATCGTGATTGCCCGCGACCAGTATTTTCCGGCATCGAAGTTTGCTGAAACGCTGTAAATTTAAATGGTCGTGGATTGCGTCGCCCAGGACGTACAGCACATCGCTTTTTGTCAGCGGCGTAAGCGTCGCGAAAATGGCGTCGTCGTGAGCTTCCAACGATGGGTATTTGCGTAACCCCGCCATATAATTGTAGCCGAGGTGCAAATCAGACGTGAAATAGACTTCACTCATAGTGTTTACTCCTTCGTATAAAAAGTGGATTCATAGCCTGCCGCAGCGAGCGGCAAGTCTTCACACCAGCGGGGATTGATCGACAGTATTCGGCTCAGTTGTGTTTCGGACAGTTTCGAGCAGCCACAGGGGATCTCGGTGACGATTTCATCGTGGACCGTTAACACCGGGTAATACCCCGCGGTTTCCGCGTTCAATATCCCTTCAGCCAGCACGTCGCGCGCGCAGGCTTGTGTAATGTTTTCGACCAACTTCCCGCCCCAAGTCGGAGTCCGGACCCACTGACGCGCGATATTGAGGCTGTAGTAGATGACTTGTTCACTCGGACCCCACGGATGCTCAACCGGCCCGATGAACGGCTCGAAATATGAGAGCTTTCGGCCGGACGGCAACTTGCAGAGCAACCAGTGATGGCCGTTGTGTTTGGTCGACAGCCACTTAGTTTTAGCGCAGACGAAAACCGTGCCCGATTTTTGTAACGCGAGCTTCGCAGCAACTTCGCTGTTGCGCCAGTAATTTTTGACCTGTGGATGCGCGGCTCGCCAGCCGTCTATGATCTTTTTCACGTCCTTTTCCGGCAACGATAATCCGTACGCGGCGCCCATCGTGTTGAACGCTCCGATCGAACCGCCGAAGCCCAGCGCTAGTTCTTCGACCTTGCCTATTTGCCTTTGAGCTTTCGTCACCGTCTCGACCGGTATCTTGAAGCTGTTCGCGTACGCTAACTTGTACAGGTCCGGCCCGGTGCCCTCGTCGTACGCCCGAAACGCGTCGAGCTTCCACTGTTCACCGGCGAGCCACGCCAACATCCGACCTTCGATGTTCGCCAGATCCGAGACCACCAGTTTGTTACCGGCAGGAGCCGCAATCACTGTGCGAACACACTGGCTTGTCGCCTCGATCACATCGGCATAGCAAATGTCGACGACGCCCCGTTTAATGCTGGTGCGGGTCGTAGCTAAATCTTTGAACGTTGGGCGGTACATGTTCTGCGGCTGGAGCTGTCGGCCAGCCCACCGCCCGGTACGCATCGCGCCGTAAAACTGAAGGCTTCCATAGAGCCGCCCGTTAAGCTCGGCATTGAGCGCGGCTTGGTACTTCCTGCCGGAAGACTTTCCGGATTGCTGCCGGATCTCAAGCACTCGCCGAACGTCGCTCGCAAGGTTGTCGTGTTTGAGCAACTTCGCGACCGACTCTTTGTTGACCGAATAGCAGTCAACACCGCGGTCGTTGATCCACGTCGCCATTTTGCTCGTCTCGGACACCGCGCACACTACGCCGTCCGTTAAGTCGGCTAATTCTGCCTTCACGGCCGACATTGCTTTTTCGATCGCAACCAGCGCGGCGCCCGCTAACTCCGTGTCGATCGGCATTCCACAGTCGTTAATGCGTTGATCGAGTAGCCAATTTTCGCGTTCGTGTTTGTATGTCCAATCCGGTAGCGTCTGCCACAGGTGGCGCACAAGCTCTGCGTCGCGCTCGCAATAGGCGATGAACAACGCCCATTCTTCGGGCTTGTTCTCGCGCGTGTACCGGTCAGCTTTGTGATTTTTCGCGGCGGGCTTGCAAAACCAGATAATGAGCTGCCTGCCGTCTTTTATTTTAGCAACGTCCTCGCCCATTCCAAGCGCGACACAGAGCGTGTCGAGCTTCGCGGGTAGTCCACAGGTCAGCGCTAAAATCATCGTGTCGTGCCAGCGCTCTGCGGGGATCTCAATGTCTAAGGCGTACCGCAGAACGTTGCGTTCGAAATTAGTGTTGTGGGACACAAAAAGGTTTTTCGGATCTGAAAACAATTCGCGCAGTGCCGCGGGCATTTCGCTGTCGGCTGTCGCGTCCCATGTGCAGATCGGGCCGTCATCGACGCACCAGGACAACAACAAAACTTCGCAATAACAGGCGTATTTATACGTGCCCACGTCCAACAGGTTGAGCGTTGAGTAGGTCTCTAGATCGAGATAAACGTGAGGCATCAGGTGGCGGCGAACTTATCAATTTCGGCGCCCCAGGAATCCCAGCCGACTGATCGCTGTCTGGCGAACAACTCGATGCGCCGCACGTTTTCGCCAAGCAGTGTTACCAGAGCGTCGCGCGCCTCTTCCGGTTTTCGAGAGTGATCACGAACGTGCGCGTGGATGAGCTGCCGCACGCCAGCGTTGGTTCGTTTAGGTTTGCCGCGCGCTGCGAATAAACAATCTTCCGTGTTCGCGCGAGTCCAATGCCCCATGCCGAAATGATCTTTCCCGGTTTTCGTAATTTTGTGCCATGTGAACCCCTTCATTGTTTTTAGCTTGAACCCCCAGGCGTCTATTACGTCAAGCGCCTCTCTTGGCATGGGCGGAACCCACCACAGTGCAAGCAAGCAGTCGTCGGACGCGATGTCTCCAACGGGCAGGGCGCAAATGTCTTCGAGAGACATAACGGAATATTTGTGTGAAGCACCGCGCTTACCGGCGTTCGCTTTGTCGCGGTACGACCACGGCGGATCGGCGTAGATTAGGTCGTAGTTTTTAGTGGGTAAGACGACAGGCATGTTTTATCGAAAAGAAGACCCCGGCGGCGCACTTTGTGAACAGCGCCGGGGCCAATTTCCCCCTCTCTCTAGCTCATAAAATCGGCGGTGTCCTCGTCTTCCGCCGTGACTTCCGACAAGTCTTCGAAGGCGTTTGCCCCTGCCGGTCGGCCACCACCGAACGCGTCGCCGTCGGCGCGGAACTGAATACCACTCAGCGAGGCGTTGATGCGCTTGCCGTACTTATTGTCCTGCGCCCAGAACTCAACGATCGAGTCGACATAACAACCCGCGTACGGCCGTCCGTCTGACTCTGTGAGCGGTGTGCGGTCCCTGTCGACCACCGTAGGGCGCGTCGTGTTTGTCGCATTGAAAAACACAACGTCAGGCCCGAAACCATCCTTGTCGGCTTTCTCGTCGCCGTCTCGAACGCAGATTTTTAAGGATGACGGTTTTTTGTCGCCCCATTTTTCGCCGATGACGTTCATGATCGCCGCATTGATTTCGTTCTTCTGTGGATGATCTTTCGGCACGATCAACATCGCCGAATATTTCGGCGTGGCATCTTCGTTGAATTGTCCGGCGCGGAACAAATTCGGGAACGATAAACGAACATTTTGAATCAACATTTTTTGTGTCTCCTACATTATGACTTTGAATTTGTCCGTTGCCGTAATTGACGGCTTTTTGTCGGACGCGGGTGCGAGAGTTGGTTTGCCTTGCGGTTTCACAACTTGCTCGCCTAACTTTTCGTGAAACAATTTTTTACCCATCACCTTTTCGAGCTTGCCCAGCGACAACACACTGCGTGGGGCGTAGGTGTCAGCGCTCATCCGTGATTTTTTAAGGATGTCGAGAACGGCCACGTCGTCGCGAAATTTTCGATTGCTGCGGCCCTCGACGATTTTCCAATCTGGCAAGTCCGCGGTCCCGTCTTGCAGTTCGCGCATCGCGCGTTCTTCGAGCGCGCTTGCCCACTGGCGCATCGGCCCGATGCGGTTCAGCAGTTCGTTGACTTGGTCTTGACTGAGTTTGTTCGGATCGTTGATGTCGAAAGTTGCAAGGTCGTCGAATTGATCAGTGACCGTCGCGACGGAGTACGCGGCCAGCGCCGCGCAGTCGTCCCGGGCGCGGCAGAACCGGCAGTGATCACCGGCGGTGTACTTGGGGAACTCTGCTCGCGTGCGCTCGACGGCCTCGATGACGTTATTTTTAAAAAGCAACAGTTCTAAACGCGAAAGCTCCCAGACGTCGACGTGGTCAAGCCTCGGTTGATGAATCCAAAGCTCGAACGTATCGATGTCGCCGAAGGTTTCGAATGATTGCAGCGCGCCCAAACCGTACAACATTTCCTGCACGTTGTTTTCGGCCATGACGCGAACACCTTGGCCGTATTTCAGATCATTTATTCGGCACACATTGTTGTCCCAATCGATCCGCAGCGCATCCCCGGTGCCGTTGTTTGGCAAAATTCCCGCCAAGTCTAACGAGTGTTCAACGAACAATTGCCCAGGTTGATCATTCACCGCGTCGACATAGCGCTGCACAGCGCTCGCCATTTCGGTCGTAACGGCATAGGTTGCAAGCGTACCGTCTGACAGCGGGACGTTGATTTCCGTCGCCAGAAAAGCGATCGCATCTTCGCCGCTTGTTAACACCATTTCGCCGAGTGCGTGAGCTGCGGTGCCCTCCGCCGCGTAAGAACTCGGTTTTTCCTCGATTTGCGCTTCGCGTCCGGGCGACGCGGCGCACTGCATCCATCGGTGGGCGCCGGACGGTCGCAGCATTCTGTCGTGATCGGCACTGCTCATTTGGATAAAAACGCCATAACGTCGGCCTGTAGATCGGCTAAATTTGCGTCGTCAATTTTAGACACATTGTCGCCATATTTAGTGACGAGTTTTTTAGCCGTCTCGCGCGGTACATCGACAAGTAACGCGCGAATCGTTTCACGCGTCACGGGGGGCACAGCCTCGATCTTCGGCGCCGCTTTTTTCTTCGACTTTTTCGCTTTCGTTTTCTTGACCTCGACAACCGTTTCGCCCTCGGAATAAATTTGATCTGGAGTATCGGTTTCAGGTTCGGAATTACCCGTCGGCACAGCGTGCAGTTCGACTGGTTTTTTTACGGGCTGCGATACCGCCGGACCCGGGTAATCCATCTCTTGATCCAGCGCGTGAGCTAGACGGTCAACGCTGTCGGCCAGTTTCAAATTTGAATAGACTAAATCGGCTATACTTTTTGTGATCAGTTCGATGTCCAAAGTTTTCTCCCCCGTTAATGTTTGTTAATTTTTTGCACAGCAAACCCGGCACACACGTTCGCGCCGGGTTAGTCTGCTGCTTGATCGAGAGTTTAAAGAGTTGTCCAATACACGATCGCCATTGTGATCGCCCAGGCGGCGACACCGGCAAGGGCGACATAGCGTTCACTTGGGTCATCATCTTTACAGCCGCGTTTGATCCACGCGCGCCGTTCTTTCGTGTGTGCGTCAATGATCATTTTTTCTGTCTCCTGTTATGTGTTGTTACCGGTTGCGACCGGTTGCGACCGGTTGCGACCGGTTGTTACCGGTTGTTACCGCGCTCAGTATAGATCGATTTTCCGGCGTGTCCAGAAAAACTAGATTATTCTGTTTTGTGTTGTTTTTGTTTTCTGAAAGTTCTAGACTCGGACGATGAAAGACCACCCGCATAAACGAGTGCTTATTGAAGCGCTCGGCACCCGACGCCCAGCCGATTTTTGTAGAAGTGTGAACATTTCACTTGCCACCTGGTACTTGTGGTGTCAGGCCGGTGTGCCTGAGAAAAAACGCGCGCTGGTGTCTCGAAACTCCCGCGGGCGCGTACTGCCTTCAGATTTCCGGCCATTGTGGGAATAGAACGGGTGGGCCACGTAACTCCCGCCTGGGGGTTGGCAATCAAACCCGAGAACATTCCCCGGGCGCTGCAACAACAGCGACGCTGGCTCGTCTGGGCCGCAGTCGCCCGGGCCACGGGCAAGGTCGATAAACAACCGCGGCGTCCCGACAATCCTCAGATCAAAGTACGTTGGAAAGACGAGGCGAACTGGCTGTCGTTCGACGTAGCAGTAGCCGCCGTAGCGAACTCGGAAATGCTGAGCGGCGTCGGCTTCGTTTTAAACGACATCAACTCCGACGTGTTTTCAGAGCCGGTCGTTGCGATCGATTTGGATAAATGTCTCGACGATCAAGGCGCGTGTAACACCACCGCGGAAAACATTCAAACAGACATTCCGACCTACTGGGAACGGTCGCCGTCCGGAAACGGGCTGCGCGCGTTTTGCTTCGGCCAAATTGCGACAGACATTAGCAATCTTCAGGAAGGGGTCGAGGTCTACGGCGGTCATGCGAGCCGGTTTGTGACGGTCACCGGGCACCGAGTTGGATCGCAAACCCGCGTTCTTGCTGCGGACACTAAAGCGCTCGAAAAAGTCGTCGCAAACTACGGCAAGAGCAAAAACGCCAAAACAGCGCTGGATACCGGCAAGGCGGCGCCGGATATTTTAACGGGCGAAGACACGCGCGCCCTGGTCGCCCGAGTCGACACGTTGCTTAAACCGGAGCTGGTTCAATTCGTTACAACCGGACAACCCGCAGAACGGCACCAGGAGTCCACCGGCGGCAGTTCCGCAGCCGTCGCCGCACTGCTGTCGACACTCTACTCGAACGGGCTGACAGACAGCGAAGTGCTATCTTATGCGCTCCAAAATACGCACGTCTATCAGTATGCGCTGCGCAAACGTCAAGACGACCACTCCCGCGCTTTCGAATTCTTATGGTCAGAGTGCCAGCGGATGGGGGCATTTATTGCGCCGGATGTTTCGAGCGTGTTCGATTTCCTTGGGCCGACAGGCAAGGACAAACTCGTCGCCGAGTCGGTCGGGCGCAAACGTCGGTTCGATTTTTTCACGATTGAAGAGTTGATCAATTTGCCGACACCGAACTGGCGCGTCGCTGGAGTCTGGCCGGAACGAGGTCTCGGCGTGGTCTGGGGCGCCCCCGGCAGTGGGAAAACGTTTGCGGTCCTGGATCTTGCACTGGCCGTTGCCCGCGGTATCCCATTCTATGGCCGCGAAACGCGCCAGGGCACTGTAGTCTACATCGCTGCCGAAGGTGATCTGAAGCTACGCGCCAAAGCGTACCTGACGCACAACAACTTGTCGCCGGTCGAACTGCAAAATAAATTTCGAATCGTGCAAAGCTCGATGAATCTGCTCGGTCCTGACAGCGACATTGCCGCTCTCGTTCTCGATCTACACTCACTAGTCGAGGAATTGGGCGGTATCGACGTCATCATCATCGACACGCTAAACCGAACCATGCCGGGCGGAAACGAAAACAGTCCGGAGGACATGGGCAGTATGGTGTATTCGGCGGCGCAGCTCGGCGAAGTGTTCGACTGCTTAGCGGTTTTTGTACACCACTCGGGCAAAGACGCTTCGAAAGGTTCGCGGGGTCATTCCAGTTTACACGGCGCCACCGATTGTGAACTTTCTGTGAAACGCCTCGATCTGACGAATCGAGTGCTTAAAATTGAAAAACTGCGGGACGGCGAAGACGGCCTCGAATTGTTGAATTTTGAACTGCAAACAGTACCGCTCGACGGCGAACAAAACGACCTTTCAAGCTGCGTTTTGAAAGAGACCGCGGGGCCGGTGCAATCACTGCATTTGACACCGGGGGAGCTGCAAGTCGTTGGTTTTCTAAGGGAAATTGTCTGGGACATTGAAAACGACGAAAAAATGTCCCAGCATGTCCCAGCGGCTAAAAAAGCACGCAAGTTATTGATTCATAACGACCACGCTGGGACAAACGATCTAAAATGGGGTGTTCCGCGCGACGTTTTTTTAGCGCACGTCAAGGCGGAATGTGACGCCGCCGGGACATCCTGGGACACGACTAGAAAGCGCGCTAATCGAGGTTTGAAAAAGCTGCACGACCTTGATTTTATTAAACTTTTCGATGATTGGATTTTTTGCTGGGACACCTGGGACATGCTGGGACATTAACAAAATGTCCCGGGCGCACCCTTGTTCGGGAGCTGGGACACCCCGGGACATGTGTCTTTAGACCATGTCCGGGGGTCCAACAGCGACCGGGTTTGATTTAGGATTTTTATTTCGGTGTTTTGATGCGAGGAAATTGCGAATGAGCAGACGGCCGATTGAACATGAATTGTTGCGCGATGCGATGTTCGCGCACTGGGTTCCGGTAGTGCTGGACCGCGCGGAGCGAAACAGCTATCCGACGCATACGATCGAGCATGTTTTAAAACTTTACGGCGGTCAGCCGCCGGATCGCGGTTACCCGCCGGAATGGCCGAAACAAGCAGTTGTGATTGAAGCCGAAGTGAATCGTCTGCCGAGTGATTTACGCGCGGTTGTTTTAGTCGAGTTCGGGTTAGTCCGCGACGAGAACGATCGGCGGTTGATTGTGCGCGATCGATGTAAAGCTCTGCACTTGAGCCGAACGCGGTATCACGATCGCGTTTATGCCGCGCAGGCGGCGCTGTGGCAGTGCCAAGCGATCCGCGATCTGGTCATTGTGACCGTTTGACATAAACCCCCGGGGGTTTGTGAGCCTGGGTTCCGCGGCGCGCGAAAGTGTCCGGATCTTTTTTTTGTCCGGATCTTTTGACCAAATTATGCTAGGTTCTGGCGTACGGGTCAGAGTTGCGTCGAAAAAACGTCCAGGTTTGATCTGATACCTTCGGATCTTCGCATCCGGTTTTTTTTTAGTACCACGGGATCTGCGCGATGTCGATCGATGTCCTGGTCGAGTATCTGGACGGCCCTGTCGGAATTCTGTTAGTCCTGGGCATTGTCGCGATCTGGCGCCGGTACGTCGCGGTGCAGAAAGAGAAAGATCGGTTGAATGCGTTGATCCTTGATGCTTTCATCCGCAACACAACAGCGCTGACGGAATTGAAAAACGCGATCGAAAGCCGCTAATGAAAATTCCATTCTTTAAACCTTCGGTGCCGACGACAGACCCCGGGCCGTTGGAACGGCTGGTTGAAATGCAGGGCGAAGCGCACAAAGAACTATCTGATGCGATCGCAAAAGGTAAGAGCGTGGCGCGTACGCGACGCAAGCGCGGGCGACGACGTGCAACGGCTGGAGCGCGGCGCGTGTTCGATGCGTGACCGCGAAAAAACAGAATATTTTGCAGTCCACTGTAGCGCGACGCCACCGGATCGCGATATTGGGCGCGCGGCGATCGATCGTATGCACCGCCGACGTGGCTGGTCGATGATCGGGTATCATTTGATCATCCGCCGGAACGGACGCGTTGAGCCTGGACGGCCGCTGTACGCGCAGGGAGCGCACGTTCGCGGATTCAACGACGTAGCGATCGGGGTGTGTTTGATCGGTGGCGTGAATACGGCTGGAGACCCCGAGGACAATTTTACGGCGCAGCAATTTGATTCGCTGCGCGGTGTGCTGGATTTTTTGTGGTTGATCTGGCCGGAAGCGGAAGCCCGGGGACACCGGGATTTCAGTCCGGACCTGGACGGCGATGGTAAAATCGAGGCGCACGAATGGCTGAAAATGTGCCCGTGCTTCGATGTCGCCGAATTTTTAGGCACGGCGCTGTCCGCTGCTTGAAATGGACGCGGCGACGGGTAGATAGCGTTCTGACTTTTTCAGCCGCGGCACTGATGGTTGCGGGTATATTTTTGATAGCTGCAAGCAGTTGGCTGGCGCGGCAAAATATTGGGGATCGAACAAATGAGTGAATTTAACAAGGCCATTATGGCTGTTGTCGGCGGTGTCGCGACGGTTGTCGCGCACTACACAGGGTTCGAAATGAGTCCCGCGATGATCACCGCGATCGGAACCGTGATCACCACGGTGTTAGTGTACGCAGTACCGAACCGCGCCGAATGATCGGTCTCTGGATTTTTTTGTTTTTCGCGTGCGCGTGGGCGGTCAGTTGTTGGTTGGCGTATCTGAGTGGTCGAGCGCTTGAGGCGCGCAAAGTGCAAATCGAGTTGCAGAAAGCTGTTCGCACGGCGCAAGATGCTAAGCGCAGTGTGCGTGGGCTTGATAGCGGTCAGCTTGACGATCGGTTGCGTCCCCCTAGAAGTTCTGCAAACGGGCGCAGCCTTGGGCTCGACATTTTATAGTTTCCAACGAGATAAGCGGGAAACGACGACGACTAGCGCAGATTGCGCATTCGCCGATCCTATTTATCTTACCGGGGATCTCTCGGGTTTAACGCGCGCGGACAAAGAGCAGATCGTCGCGCACAACGAAGCCTATGCGGCTGTGTGCGCGTCAGATAACTAAATACGGGTATTTAGTTACCCTGGGACGTTTCCTGTTTCGCGATCGAGTTGATCGAAGCCGCGCGCGATCATTTGTGCAACAACTTCGGAATGACTCAGCTTAGTCTGTTTTGCGACGTGCTTGATCCGATCGGCCAACGTTTTCGGCAGGACGATATTACGCTGCACGCGTTTCACGCCGTCGATCGTCGGGCGACCGGCGCCGGGGCGCCTGCCGCCGTGGGTGTTTTTAGACATTGTTTCGATCTCCTAGATTGATTTAGAGTATAATTCGATCACGCGGGGCTCATCTCCTCCGATTGTGAGCCGCGACAGCCCCCGAGCGTGTTAGCGCACGCCGGGGGCGCTTCTTTACCGCGCGGCGCAGACGGCACAAACGTCTACCTTCACGTAGTACGGCTCCCAGCTACGAACAGTACCGTCGTAAGAGGCCATCCCCGTTTGGCCGATCCGCTTTGACCGTTGCCCGTATTGATCGCCTTTGTTTATTTCCGACTCACACTCATTGCAAGTCCTGAGCTTCATCGAACGTTTGGTTTTCATTTTCGTGTTCTCCGATTTTAGTTAAAGGTCCGGCGCGCTGTAAATTTACGCGCCGGGGTTTGGGCTGCTAGTCCTGGTCCCACCAATTTGCCAGATCGACGTCGACCGACAGGCGCCAGTTGCCGAAGTCGACGACCGATAGCGGTTGTCGTGTGTCGCCGCGCCGTACCTGGACGGATGCCCAGGCGACGACGGGCAAGCCGTCGATCGTTACGTGTTTTGGGGGTGTACGCTCGCGCCAGTGACTTGAACTCTCGATAAAATCCGCCGACGTTTCGGCGGTTTTGACGACTTCCGCGAATTGATCACCGTCGACGTCGAACACCTCGTAGTCGGTCGCTTTTGCAAAGCGTGCTAAATCTGCGGCGGGGATGTCGGGTTCGAAATCCGCGAATGGTACTAATACATCAAATAATTTTACATTTTCGCCGTTTAACATTTTCGGTATCTCCTAGGTTAGTTTGTGTTTTCGTTTCGGGACGCTGCCCGGGATAACGCACCACACGGATGCGCTATACCTGGATGCGTCTTACCATCCCCATCGCGCGGCGCAGATCGGGCCTATGCCGCGCTCGATGCTGTCCGGGTTCGTCAATTCGCGACCGCAGCAGGAACACTGCCCGGTTTGTTGCCCGTGTAATAGCGCGGCCGCTAGCGGATCGGCGCCGATACTTTCAAGCTCGGCGACGTGTTCCGGCGTGCATTCGCGTACTTTGAAAAAGCCACCCGCCGGGGTGATTTTGCCAAGATACTGCGCGCCGTCTTTAACGTACAAGCACCCGGGGTTTGTCGATCCCGGCGCCGCCGGGCTGAACGTCAGATCGCCGATGATCAGCCGCAGCCGTTTGAGGCCGGTAGCGCGCGCGGTATCGAAAGCGCCGATCAGTGTTGCAGCCCAAGTGACCTGGGTATCCGCGGTGCGGGGCGCGTCGCGTTCGGCTTTGAACCGCGCGACCTTCGCTACACACTTCTCAGCTGCGGCGAGTTGCCCGTCAGTGAGCGATCCGTACTGGACTACGGCGTCGTGCAATGACTGCGCGAAGTCAAACGTGGGCGCGCTCTGAAGCATCCAGGCAGTGATCTCAGGATGCGCCGCGAACCACTTATCGGCTTTGCGTACTTTGTTGTTCGCGCGGCGGATTCGCGCCTCGCGACGTGCGGCGGGCGACGTCTTGAAAAAGCCGGACCCATTGCATTTAAAGCACTTGCCAGTGCGTACGTATCGATAACCCCAGGTTACGACGCCGGAGCCGTCGCACTTTTCGCACGCGTGCCGCTCACCTTCAAATTTTGGTTTAGGGGCGTTCGGGCTGTCCGGGTCCGGGAACGCGCGGATCGGTGCATCCGGGACGGCGAGTTCGCCGTCGAACTCGCCGGTGTCTAGATCGGCGAACGGGTTATTAGGATCGAATGTTTTGCTCATTTTCAGTGTCTCCAGTTTAGGTTGATTTCGGTGTCGGGACGATGCCCGGCTTAGCGCGCCGAAGCCGACGCGCTAAACCTGATCGCGTCCGCTAGTCGATGCGACACGGCATGATCAGACCAAGCCGGTCCGGGTCCGCCGCTTCCACGCGGATAGGTCCGCGCGTGTCGACAGTGCCGTCGGTGTTTCGCGCTAGGTACAGACTGACTCGGCGATCTTTACTATTGCGATCGTGCAGTGCATCGGCGAGCCGTTTCAACAGCGCCGCGTCGATGCAAATATCCGGAGTGTCGACCGCTTTGTCTACGATCACTTTCTGATAATCCGGGAATTGCACGTCGCGCGGGCGGGTGAAGGTCGCGCCGCTAACCGATACAACGTCCGGATCGGTTGCGTCGATCGCGGGATCGAAGCCGCGCAGCTTTGTTTTGCGCGCGTGCTTTATCGCGTCGATCGGCACGGCGCCGGATACGCCGGGGGCGCCCGGGTACACTACAGGTAGCGCTGCTAAAATACTGCCGTCGGTCGATACGAGTCGATCGTGTATCGCATCATAGTGCGGTTGTTGCAGCGCCTGGCGGACGTCCTTGATGGCGCACGCGCTTTCAATTTTCGTGTCGGGATATTTCATTTTCAGTGTCTCCAATTTGGTTATGTGGTTTCGTTTCGGGACGATGCCCGGCTTAGCGCGCCGAAGCCGACGCGCTAAACCTGATTGCGTCCTAAGCGTAGGTGACGCCCTTAATTGTCACGGGTTGCCCTGATTTGCGCGAGTTGGCGATCATGTACGTGTCGAGACTGCTTAACCTCGGCAATTCACTAAAGCCGATCGGCGTGACTGCAAAACGGCCGGATTGCGGTAGCCCGTTATCGATCACGATCACGTCGCCAACGCTAGTCGACCGATGCGCAGTGTGACCGTTAAAGGCAATGACGTTATCCGCCCAACGATCAGTCCAGGCGCGATCGACGCTATTCGTTCGCGAAAATGCGTATTCCAGGATCTCGAACGTGGGGTGGAATGGCGCCGCGTCGTCGATGAGTTCAAATCGCGCGACCGGGTAGTATCCACTAAAGCGATCTAGTGGTATGTCCTCGACGGTTCGGCGGGTTTCAGGGTTGAACGGTGGCCAATTTACGAGTATCGCGCCGATGTCGCCGTCCCTAATATCCGCGCGGCTTTCGCGCGTGAGCGCTTTATAGTTGGCGTGGTGTATTGTCACTTGAGTGATGATTTTGTTGTCCATTTTTTCAGTGTCTCCTAGTTTAGTTTGTGGTTTCGTTTCGGGACGATGCCCGGGATAACGCACCGCACGGATGCGCTATACCTGATCGCGTCTCTAGCTCATTGCTTCTATGTCGATACTGAATGTGTCCTTGATAAATTTTCTACCCGTGGCGGTAAAGTGGACCCAAACAATTCGCTCGCCGTGCATGATTTCGTCATCGGTGGCGAGGAGTCCTTTTTTCTTGAGATCAGTTAGGTTGCCGTTTCGTTCGTGATCGCTTTGCACGTTATGGCCGTAGACGGGAGTGCCGCCCCAGTTGATCGCATCTTCTGCGAGTAGTCGCAGCAGTTCGATCGATGGTGTAGTAAGGTTGTCTGTCATTTTCAGTGTCTCCAGTTTAGGTTGATTTCGGTGTCGGGACGCTGCCCGGGATAACGCACCGATACGGATGCGTTATACCTGGATGCGTCCTAACTGCAATACGATTCGCCCACCGGATGCGGTTGGTAGTATGCGCCCGGGTGATGGATGGAGATGTAATCGCCGGTACTCGACCACAGTACTTTGTTCGATGTGGCACAAACGACAACAGCTTCCAGCGTGCACTCCCACCGACATTCCGATTCGGCGAGCCGCCGTGCCGCCTCGAAATCGTCGAAGTTTACGCATTCGAGAAACTTGTTGCCCCTATTGTTGTTTAGATCGACCCATTCTGTGATCGTTTTAAATTTCATTTTTAGTGTCTCCAATTTTGGTTTTAAGTTTCGTTTCGGGACGCTGCCCGGGATAACGCACCGCACGGATGCGTTATACCTGGATGCGTCTCTAGTCGTCGGCTTTAGCTAACGCGGCGACGCTGTCGGCGATTGCGGTCGCTCTTGCGTAGTCCGCTACGATGATCGTGCGTATCGTTTCGTCACAGTCAGTGTCGCGAAGCACAACGTTAAAGCGCGCGCCGTCAGAGTTAAGATACACACAAGCCGCGGTTCCATCTTCGACGTTGGTGATGCGGTAGATTGCGTCGTCCATTTTCAGTGTCTCCAGTTTAGGTTGATTTCGGTGTCGGGGTCGCTGCCCGGGATAACGCACCGCACGGATGCGTTATACCTGGATGCGTCCCTACGCGGCTGTAACGTATTTGGCGCCGTTGCCGTGCGGTGCAATAACAATGTCAGCAGTACGGCGACCTGTGCGACCACTACACGCTAGGCATTGCGCGCAGTTTAGTTTACGGCCTGCTTCATGGCTGGCGGGGCACACTGCCTCGGTTTTGGTGCGACCGAGACCGACGCGGAAGGTCCGGAAACCGCGCGCGTGCGCTTTTGCGGCTTGCGTTTCGCTTTCGACCGACGCCATGCAATAGCGCGCGATCGCGGAAAAACGCTGCCATTGATGCGTATATCCGGTATGGGCGACAGTGTCGCGCATTATTCGGTCCCATACGGCGATCGGTACCGCGGCGGGATCGCCGTAGGCGCCGAGCCGAACGACGCGCCCGGCCAGTGCTTCCCGCGCTTGCGTGATCGACAATTCGGCATATCCGCCGCGCGTATGCTTGGCGAAAATGGAGCGCGGTGCGTTGTGAGTCTGGACGTAGCATGCGCGGTGCGTGGTACGGCCGTTGACGATTTCGCCGCGGAGCGGACAAGATCCGCACACGCTAGCGTCGTCGCCAGTATGGATCGCGTGATGCGGTGCGATATCATCGCGCAAGATCCAGGTTTGTACGATATCGCCAGTTTTAGGATTTTGGCTGTTGTGTGTGGCAACTAGCATGATCGGTTTGCCGTCTAATTGAGACGGACCTCGCCATAATATGGCCGGTAGTGTTGTTGACATATGTGGTCTCCGATTTGGTTATTGGCCGGGTTAGCGCCCGGTGGCTTTGCCACCATAAACGAATGGGATTTGAATAACAAGCATTTAATCGAAATATATGCGCAATCCGATCACGCCACAACACACCACATATACAGATAGCGAAAAACGCCACGCCGTAGCGCTGTATTTGGTTGTAGGCGTGATGTCGAAAGTGTCGGAAACTACAGGTATCCCGGAGACTACGCTAAGCGCTTGGAAACGTGAGACTGAATGGTGGGATGAATTTTCAGCATCATTACGCAATGAAACAACTGACAAGATCCGCGCGCAGATCGACGACGTGATCGAACAATCGTTCCGCGAGGTCAAAGATCGGCTCGAATACGGCGACTACAAGGTCGTCGACAAGACCGTACAGCGCGTTCCAGTGTCCGCGCGCGACGCAGGCACATTAATGGCGATAATGTTTGATAAGCGGCAAATAGCGAGCAATCAGCCTACGTCTATCACGACGACAGCGCTTGATGGTCGACTGGCGGCAATGCTCGATCAATTCGGTGCGATCGGTCGCGAGCTTGAAGCACGCACGATTGATGGCGAACTGGTCAAGGATTGACCAACGAACTATCAAGCACTTACGACCGTTTTGGGTTGTGGATAAGATACGCAACCGTAAGTGCTTGATATTGTTGACAGTTCGCATAACCATTATTATGTTAAATTATCCGCTGTTATCACGTAAAACCTGAGTAAAATCAATGACTTACGGGGGGGAGGGGCAAAAGCGCCAGGTGACAACATGAATCAAGTCCCAGCAAGACAAAATTCTACAATTTTAAAGGAAATATTTTTTTTCTAAGGCCATGAATCCTTCAAACAGCTTATACCGGTCAGCGTTTGCCCGATCACACGATCCGCGATCAGACAGCTTATACCGGTCAGCGTTTGCGCCACCGAGAGAAGATCAACGCAGGCTCGACATCGCAAAACGTAATGCTCAATCTAAGTACCCACGATTGGCGCCAACGCTGCACGGCATCGAGGTCTTATATGGCACTGGAAATTCTGACCCGAAAGGTCAACTCGAATACTATCCAGCTAGGGAGCTTTTCAACCCTAACCCGGGCCAGAACACGATCCAGGTTCGCAATAGACAGCTTAAAGGCGAATGGCTTAGTGAGGCGCTAGCTGGGGATGCGCTGCACGAGCTAAAACATGTGGACCCGAGATTCGCGAAGATGCGGCAGGAGTTCGTTGATAACTGGTCTGAGCGTCAAAAACGCTTTGCGCGCCGGAAATATAACGAGCTGAGAGACCAGGGGAAAGAAGGGCGATCGTTCGAGGAATTTATGGAACAGACACACATTGATGCCGTCATTCGTGGATATGTCACGCCGGATGAACGAGACGATTGGCGACGGGAACCCGAAAACTATAGCAAGGACGAGCGGGTTCGACTTGATGCTATGAAGGCATACATTCAGGGCCAGACATGAACGTAAAACTCAAACCCAAACCCGCAAAGCCCCCGCCGCGCCGCCCAGAACTTACGCTCGTGACAGCTAATTGCGCCCCGGTGCTTACAAAACCTACAACAAAAACGGCGTATAGCTGGCTCTACTGCCCACAACGTTAGCCGCACCCGGTGGCGTCCTATGTTCTGGCTTTCGTGCTTACGTTCGGGGGCACGCCAGGAGTTATAACGCTAGAACCGGCGCACAAACCGACGTATGTAATGGCGTGCCACCGGTGGTCATTGATGGTTCAATCCATTTCGAGTCTCGGTATACAACGGTTTATGCAGGTTTATTCGCAGCATTTAACGAAGCCTGCGCAGCGATTTGCGCTGCACGCAAACAAGTTTGTTCTCAAAGAAGACCTCCACGGGGTCAAAGGTGATGTGGCCTACACTATGGCGATGCTTCATTGCAGGGGGTACATCAGCATTTAAAAAAGTTCTTCGATGTTCACGTTTTGTGGACTGACCATATTCGTGAACAAGGGATCAGATATTGGGGTTAACAAAACGGGCACCGGAAGAATGTCAAGACCTTGCTAGAGTTTGGGAAGACGCCGCTAGACGAGGATTATTAACGCAAGATGTAGCCAACAGTTGGGGGGTTAGTTTACGCCGCGCAAATTATTTAAGAAGACAGATCGAATTTACCCTCGGAATCAAATTGCCGTCGCTTGGAGGCTCGAAGGGGGTTGAAACGCTGCCGCGGTTCGAGCATTACAAAATTGATAAGAAGAAAGTTCGGGCAATCATAGCCAGTGATTGGCACATATGGCCCGGTGAGGTGTCTTTTGCGGAGCGGATTTTTCTCAAGACGCTGGAAGACCACACGTTCGACTACGTGATATTAAATGGTGATGTGACGGATCAGCCTTCAGTGTCCCGGCACGGCGCGTTGCGCGGTGAAGAGCGCTTAGCCTTGGTTGACGAGTTGGAAGAGGCGCAAGCCCGGGTTAAAGAGGTGGAGCGTCGATGCAAAAAAGCGAAGCGGCTTTTTACCTGGGGCAATCACGACGAGCGTTTAGACAAGAACATTGCGCGTAACGCGCCAGAGCTGGCAGGGCTCAAGGGCACAACGCTCGAAGACTATTTTAAGAAGTGGCATTTCTGTCTGTCGATCGATATTAACGGTCGTGTTGTTATTAAACATTCGTGGCACAGTTCTATTCACGCGGCGCACGCCAATGCGGTGAAAAGTGGCAAGACGATGATCACAGGGCATACACACCGACTGCTGACGCGCCCGTATAACGACTATACCGGGATCAGATACGGCATCGAAACCGGCACTTTAGCGGGTACGATGGGGCCGCAATTTCGGTATGTTGACAACAATCCGCGCGACTGGCATCCGGGCTTTTTGATTTTAGAAACAGAGCTGTATAAAGATGGTTCGATGGACGTGCGGCCACAGTTAGTGGACTGCACCTTGAAAAAACCAGTGGTGTACGGGCAAACGGTTGAGTTGTAGCGCGCGGTGAAACTGAAAATCATCGGCCGAACATATACTGTCGAAGAAGTTGATGGGGATTTACTCAACAATTTAAACGTAGACGGGTTGTGTATGCCGCACGAAGGTCGGATAGTGCTGGCGAAAGGCATGTCGAAGGAATTGAAGCGAGAATCTTTGATTCACGAAATTTGCCATGCAATGTGGGACCAGATGGGCTTATCGCATGGCAAATTGAAAGAGGAACGGGTAGTGGACGCCTTTGGCAAAGGTTTCTCGGCATTTATTGCGGACAATGAAAAGTCTATTCTTCATACCGTATTCGGCCGGTGATTACTTTTCCCGACTTTCGGTTTGTGGAAACACCGCGCACGGGATCGCGAACGTTAGTGAACGCGCTACAGACGGCTGGCGGCGAAAAGAGTAAAACGCACCACGATCGAGTTGAGGACATACCACTAGATCGCCCGGTGTATTCCGTAATACGCGATCCATATGACCATTTGGAGAGTTGGTACTTTCACATGCTTGGGGCGCCTAAAGGGTCCGCAAATACGTGGCCGGGCGCGCCCGATGGCACGGCGTTTCTTGAGTATCTGCTCTGGTGGCGCAATGACCCTCTGTTTCCAACGTTGAACCCGTACAAGGATGTTGTGACTAAAGTGTTTTTTTTTTCAGACGGCATCGATTCAATATTCCAACAAATGGTGCAGTGGGACGGCGCGCCGTTGCCGAACACGCACGGGCCGCGGGAGGTGATCCATCAATGGTCCGTGGAAGAAATTGAGGTGGCGCAGGACCGGTTTGCACCAGAATTTGAGTATTGGCAAAAGTGCTTAATTGATGCGGGTCGTGAAGTGATCCGAATAATTGTGGAGGGTTAAAGTTGTGGCAATACCATTAATAGTGGGGCGCGCGGGTTTTGAGTTCGCGAAAAGGGCTCTTAAAACAAAACTAACGCAAGATGTTGCGGGCGTAGCTGCCGGTGCCGGGGCAGGATTAGCACTATCGAAAGATGCACAGAAAAGACAAAAGGTTTTAGAAAGAGAAAGAGCGGCAACACGAAAACGAAAAGCGGTGAAATCTCGAAAGCCGCGCAATAGAATGGGAAAAAGAGGAACGCAAAGCGGGCGCGCGGGACGGCGCAACAGCGGGTATTGACAACGCAGGCGGCTGGGGAAGGTAGTACGATGTTTGCGCCGGATATTATGGAGGCACAGAGATAGTGGGCAGCAGACTAAAACGTCATGGGTTTAATTTTGTAAACGCCAACGGTGTTTCCGAGACTGTTACTGCTGAAAACATCAAGCAGCTCATGCGTCAAGAAGTCCTGTACGCATACGCTTTGAAAGAAGCGAACGCGAAGTCCCCGACGTATTACGAAGGGCATGGAGCATCTGGGCTAGGAAGTGGTAGAACCAATTATTACGCCACGAACGCCGACGGTACTCCGTATGTGTATACCGGCGAGCGCGGTTTTGGAAACACATATTCATCTAATCAGTTAAGAGAGGCGGTCAATCGAGATCAGCTAACCAATGTTATTGCGGCTGAAACTGCTCGCGGACTGCCAAGAAGAAACGCGAACCCGGTTGCGATTGGCGGGCTTAAGCGAATCACAGGTGGTAGGGGGCCAGGCACAGAGCTTCTGAACCAAGGGTTTTGGGGGCAGTATTTCGGTGATGGAAACCGGATCGTTAACTCATCAAATATCGCTGACCTTTTCGACTCAGAAGAGGACGCGTTGGCCGCGATAGATAAAGCGTTCAGTGATAACCCAAAACTCGCCAATGATTTATTTACGTTCGTTCAAAACACAGCAAACTACCTTCAGGAAAATCAAGATAGTGGCCTTGGCCCCCTTGAAGGAGTTCTTCGAGTACTGACCGCCGGGCTATCGTTCGTTGGGGGCACAGCAGCGCAGTTCGCCGCAAATACCGCCATTGACGCACTGCCACTACCTAATTCAGTAAAACTTGGGCTGAAGGCAACAACAGGCAGTTTATTGAATACCGATAGCGGCGGTGACGTCGTTCAAGAGGGTGGAGTAGTTGAGAGCGGAACAGTCGATAGCGGGACTCAATATGATTTTACAAATGTACTCCCTCCGGGTGTCAATCCTCTCGACTACGATACTTCCATATCTTCGCGCCCCGATGAGGAGGCTCCCGAACTTGATGCTGATATAAGTACTGATACAACACCCGGCGGGCGCACCGCGTTAACCGTAAGCCCTGATGATGCCGTCCAAGAGGTAGAGGTAGAGGAAGAGGAAGAGGAAGAGGTAGCGGACGAAGCAGCCGAGGACGAAGCAGCCGAGGACGAAGCAGCCGAGGACGAAGCAGCCGAGAGCGGGTATGTAGATACGCCTCTGTCGACGCCCGGTGGTGGAGCGGAGGATTCACTCGCAGCAACGGGAACGTTGAATGGCGATGTTATTCAACCCGGCGGAGTAGTCGAGAGCGGGTTTGTAGATATGCCTCTGTCGACGCCCGGTGGCGGAGCGGAGGATTCACTCGCAGCAGCAACAGGAACGTTGAGTGGCGATGTTATTCAACCCGGCGGAGTAGTCGAGAGCGGCCAGATAGATATGCTTCCGGGGACGTCCGGTGGCGGAGCGGAGGATTCATTCGCAGCAACGGAAACGGGCAGCGAGGCATCCGGTGGGGGGCTTAGTGGGGCTGCGGAGTCTTTACTCGCGGCGGCTATAGCCGCGTTGGAGACTTCTATTGTCGATTCCAGAGATCCAAGCGGTGCGGTCGCGAACGGCCTCGCGGGCGATACGTCGCCAGCTACAACTACAGCCAATTCACTTGTAGCAGGCGATCTCATAGGCGGTGGTTTTGGTGGTTTAGGCACGGGCACGGGCATAGGCACAGGCACAGGCACGGGCACGGGCACGGGCACGGGCATAGGCACTGGTCAGGGCACTGGTCAGGGCACTGGTCAGGGCACTGGTCAGGGCACTGGTCAGGGGGGCAGACTCACGATCAGGTTTGATCAACCCGATTTCGGGTCAAACGAGGACGAGGCTTTGTTAGCACTACTCCGCGCAAGCGCAAGCGGCGGGGGTTCCGCAGTGGCGCCGCCACAGGCGTTCTTCCAACCGACGGTGACCCGCGGCGGTGGAAGTAGACCCGACCGGTATTCGGTCTATCGAGGGCAAGTGCCGCAGGCCGGGTAACGGGTGCTTACCGGGCGCGAAATTTTTGGGTTTTCTGAGTCGATTCTTGCTCAGGGCTATGACCAAAAGAAACCAACACCACAATTCCACCTTAAAATGTGGGATAGTGCTGGTTCCGACGCCGCGCAAGTTGCAATTGCGGCCCCACGTAACCACGCAAAAAGTACGAGCATAACGCATACATATGTGTTGGCAGAAGCGGCCTTTCGACTACAAGACTATGTCATTATTGTCTCGGATACGGAAGAACAAGCGGCCGAGTTCTTAGGTGACATTAAGAACGAAATTAAAGACAATGAAGCGTTGCAAGAATTACTACGTTTTAAGCGCTTCATTAAGGATGCCGTGACCGACATTATTGTTGAATGTGTAGATGGACATCAATTCCGCATACTGGCTAAAGGCGCAGAACAAAAACTCCGCGGTAGAAAATGGCGAGGAAAACGCCCCGGCCTTATCGTCGGCGACGATCTTGAAAATGATGAGATTGTCGAAAATTCAGATCGACGAGAAAAGTTTAGGCGGTGGTTTTTCGCCGCTTGCAAACAGTCTCTTAGAGACGGTGGAAAAATACGAGTTGTCGGAACTATCTTGCACGAAGACTCGCTTCTCAACCGACTGTTGAAGAACAAGACGTGGGAGAACTTAATTTTCAAAGCGCATAAGTCCTTCGACGATTTCTCGGGTATTTTGTGGCCCGAAAAGTTTAGCGAGACCCGGCTTCGCTTTATTCGACAAGAATTTGTCGAGGACGGTGCGGCTGAACTGTACTCACAAGAGTATTTGAACGACCCATTTGACAGCTCCGCGAACTTCTTTGTTCGCAGCGATTTCATCCCCTTAGATCCGGGCGACCAAACCCCGTTGATTTACTACGCGGGTGGGGACTTTGCGATTTCGAAAAAACAGCGCGCGGACAACACAGCGTTCAAGGTCATTGGGGTCAACCCGTTCGGTCGTAAGAAAGTAGTGTGGTCAGATAAAGGCCGGTGGGACTCTTTGGAGATCATGGACAAGTTGTTCGAGATCCAAGAAGAATTTAGCCCCGAACTGTTTTTTGTCGAGTCAGACAAGATCGAGAAAGCGATCGGGCCTTTTGTGGGTAAGGAAATGCACGACCGCGCGGCGCGTGGCGTGCCTAATTCGTTCATCAACTTTGAAAAGAAAACACCGTCGCAAGATAAACGCACGCGTGCGAGACCCCTTCAGAAAGAAATGCGAGCGCATAATGTTGAGTGGGACATGGACGCCGAATGGTTCGCGGGGTGCCAGAATGAGTTCCTACGCTTCGATAAAGGTGTCCACGACGATGACGTGGACTCGCTAGGTGTAATTTTTTTAGGGTTGAACGATTTACAAGACGCTACACCGCAAGACGAGTTGGACGAAGATAACGCGTATTACGAAGAGTTTGGCGAAACCGAAATGGGTAGGAATGTGATCTGTGGCTATTAGCTTTGAAACAATCTTAGAAACAACCAACATCGCGGAAGTGATGGAGGACGACGAGATCCGCTCACTCGGTAAAACGGTTGTAGCAGAGTTCGAACAAGACGTTGCCTCGCGCGCGCAATGGACTACGAAAACGACCGACGCAATGAACTTGGCGTTACAGGTTGTGGAAGAAAAGTCGTGGCCTTGGGAGAAAGCGAGTAATGTTAAAATACCTTTGATAACGATTGCAGCGTTGCAGTTCTCAGCTCGCGCGTACCCGGCGTTAGTACAGGACACTAACGTGGTTAAGATCCGAATGCACGGTGAACATTCGGAAGAAAAATTGGAACGCGCTAACCGCGTTCGTAAACACATGAGCTATCAACTGTTAGAAGAGGATGAAGAGTGGGAAGAGGAAATGGATCGGTTGTTGGTTACGGTTCCGATCGTCGGATGCTCATTTAAGAAAACTTATTTCGATCCAGATTTGAAGCACAACCGTTCGGTCCACGTCCTGGCTAACGATTTTGTTGTTGATTACTGGACGAAAAGCCTAGCAACAGCGGAGCGTTTGACGCACCGATACCATCTACGAGACAACAAAGTTACAGAGCATAAGCGTTCGGGGTTTTACCTTGACATTGATTTAGGCACGGCTCAAAAACACACGGACGTTGCGAGAGAAACAAAAGACGCTTCGCAGGGCGTACTTCCTAGCGAAACGAAAATTCCGCGGGAGCTATTGGAACAGCACCGCTACATGGACTTGGATGATGACGGGTACGACGAACCATATATCGTTACTGTCGATCGCACTTCCGCCAAGGTACTTCGCATTGTTAAACGCTTCGAAGAGGAAGAGGTAGAGATAAATGCGAAAAACGAAGTTGCAAAAATCACGCCGAATGACCATTTTACGAAATATGGGTTCATTCCGTCGCCTGATGGCGGTTTCTATGATCTAGGTTTCGGTCACTTAATGGGGCCAATGAGCAATGCCATAGACACTACGCTTAACCAGCTCGTTGATTCGGGCACATTATCTAATCTGCAAAGCGGTTTTTTAGGCCGCGGTATCAAAATCCGCCGAGGCAATGCACGGTTCAAACCGGGCGAGTGGAAAAATGCCAACATGTCGGGCGATGACATTCGGAAAAACATCTTTCCGCTACCAATTCGCGAACCTTCGCAAGTGCTTTTCAGCTTACTTGGATTGCTGATCGAGTACGCCGAACGTATCAGCTCGGTGTCCGATATGATGGCGGGGCAAAGTCCCGGTCAGAACCAGCCAGCGACAACCACAATGGCTGTATTAGAGCAAGGCATGAAGGTGTTTACGGGCATCTTCAAGCGCATACACCGGTGTATGCGTGATGAGTTTAGAAAGCTATATAGGATGAACCAGATTTTCCAAGATGCGGAATCTGAATTTTACTATCAAGATAGCGTGAACCGAATATTCCAAGCGGACTATTCAGACCCTTTTGAAATTAAGCCAGCATCCGACCCATCAATGGTGTCGGACACACAGCAAGCGTTGCAAGCTGAGGCAGTACTTGCGAGATCGGCGCAAGTGCCGGGATACAACCGCGACGCGGTAGAGCGTCGGTATTTAGAAGCGCTTCGTGTTGAGGATATAGAGCAAATTTTTCCAGATCCGAACGGGCCGAACGCCTTACCAGCACCGCCACCGGGTCCGGACATGATCAAACTTCGACTGCAAGAGGATACCGCTAAGTCGAATTTCCTGGTTGACATGGCGGGCTTGGTGGTCAAGGCCGCGGAAACCGAGGCCACGATCACCAAGCTAGAAGCTGAATCTATGAAGCTATTAGCGCAAGCCGAAGCGGAAGAGGTTGGGCCGCAAATGGAAATATACAAACTGCAACTAAACGGCATGAAAGATCAGCGCCAGCAGTTGGTTTCAATGATGGAGAAATTGAGTGGTGAACGAGAAAGAGTATCAGGAATGGAGAACGCTCCCGGCAACTAAAAGTTTTTTCGAGTACGCACAACTACGCTACGAAGGCATGAAAGAGAATTGGGCGTTAGGCGTGTACGACGGAGAAGATGTCGGCCAGTTTGCGTTGAATCAAGCGCAAGCGTGGGGTGGCGCGAAGATATGGAGAGAGATAACAGAGTTAACCTACGAGGATATAGAAAGCGATGAAGAATTTATCGGGGATACACCCGCTTGAGTACAAAGTAGTTATTAAACCAGATGTGGTTCGGAGCGAATCGGAAGGTGGAATTGTTTTCACTGATGACGTAGTTGATATGGAGCAGAATGCGCAGGTTACCGGAGTGTTGGTAGCCAAAGGCCCGCTAGCCTTTGAAGGTTGGGAAGTTGAACCTCTTGTGGGCGCCCACGTATTCTTTGCTAAATATGCGGGCATTTATGTTGCTCCGGATAAAGCAGTAGACGGCGACGCGTACCGGTTAGCCAACGATAAAGACATCGTCGCGATACGGGAGGTGCCCGGTGGATGCTGAAACACAAGCAAGAGAACAAGGGTGGGTGCCGAAAACGGAGTGGAAAGGCCCGGTCGAGAAATGGGTAGAGGCTGAGGTGTTTTTAGACCGTGGTGAAACTTTTTTACCCATTGTTAAGGCAAACAAAGAGAAGGCGGAGCGGGAAGCGGCCGATCTTCGGAAAGAGTTAGCCGAACAAAAGACAACGTTAAAAGAGTTCCAAGATTTTCAAAACACTATCCTTGAAAATACCAAGAAACGACACGCCGAAGAAATAACGCGCTTGAAATCTGAGAAGAAGCAAGCGGCGAAAGATGGTGATGTCGAATTGATGGTTGAAATCGACGAGAAAATTGAAGAAATGGCGGAAACGTCAGCCCCGGCCCCAGAACCGGCGCAAGCCCCGGCGGTGATGTCCGCGGATGATCAGAAAGTGTGGGATGAGTGGACTAGAGAAAATTCCTGGTATGGCGAACATGCGCACCTTAAAACGTACGCGGACGGATACGCTCAACAACTTGTAGGGCAGTATGAGGGTCGAGAATTTCTCGACAAGATGGCCGAAGGGGTTAAAGAAGTATTTCCGGACGCTTTTACTAATCCGAAACGTAGTCGTAGGGATATGGATATTGGTGGTCCCGGCAGTGGGAAAACTGGCGGAAAATCTTTCGAAGACTTACCGGCCGAAGCTCAGGCGGCTTGTCGCCGGTTTGAGAAACGGATCGAAGGTTTTACCGAAGCGCAATATCTAGCCGAATACGAGTGGGATTAGCGATAGCGTAACTCCTGCGGAATTGATTTAAAACAAACCACCTTCGGGTGGTTTTTTATTGGATGAAATAAAGCTATGAACGAAACAACACAAAGTAAGACAGGTAGAAGCAGCAAACCGAGACGTCAAAACCGTAAAGAACGAGTACCGCTCGGCACGATGCGGTCGCAACTCGCCGTGGAGTCAATCGAAGGTTATGTCCTTCGATGGGTCAACGATCGGGGCAACCGTGTTTCACACGCCGAAGAAGGTGGATACGAGTTCACTACATACGATGAACTAGGTGATCGGGTTATTGGAGACCACAACACCACTTCCGATTCTGCGGAAGAGGGCACTAAGGTTTCTAAAAAAGTCGGCACGAATGAAAATGGGGCTCCGTTGATGTCCTATCTGATGAAAATCAGAAAAGAATGGTATGACGAAGATCAGGAGAAAAAAGCTGATTACGTCGACCAGACGGAGCAAAGCATTGTCGACCTGGACGGTGCGGACAGCGATTTCAAGTCCAAAACCTATGGGTCGATTAATATTTCTCGATAAACGAGGTAAACAATGGCAAATCCTGACAAGCCCTTCGGGGCACGTTTGGTCGGACACGTAAGTGGCTCGGCCTACAATGCTCAGATCCGCCGGTACTCGGTTCCTGCTTCTGATGGTACAGCGCTCTTTGTGGGCGATTTTGTAGTTTCTGGTGGCTCGGCCGATACGGATGGTGTACCTGACTGCATTGCGGCAAGCGCTGGTGGAAATCTTCTAGGCGTTGTGGTGGCTTTCGAGCCGGTCGCAACTAACCTTGAGACCATGCACCGCCTTGCATCCACGTTGCGTTACGCGCTGGTATGTGACGATCCCTACGCTATTTTCCAAATTCAAGAAGACAGCACCACTGACGCCGCTGGCGTTCTTGTGGCGGAAATTGGAAATAACACGGAAATCGTCGCCGACACGGCGGGCAACACGACATCGGGCCAATCCGGTATGGAACTTGACTCAGACGTCACGGGTACTGGTACGGCACAACTTCGGATTTTAGGGGTGGCTCAGCTTCCTGGCAATGAAATAGGTGCTAATTGCATCTACAATGTCATGATAAATGAGCACGAACATAAATCCACAACTGGCACATAGGGAGGGTTAATCATGGCTGGTGTTATTACAACCGGAAATCACCCGAAAGCCTTGTGGCCGGGTGTTAGAGCGCATTGGGGTCTAACCTACGATGCACACGACAAAGAGTACGTTCATCTTTTCAAAAGTGCGGACTCAGACAAAGCATACGAAGAGGACGTTCAAACGACCTCGTTCGGTTTGGTGCCGAAGAAAAACCAAGGCGACGGTATTTCCTACGACTCGCATGGTCAGGGATTCGTATCTCGATATACGAACGTGACATACGCGATGGGATACATCGTCACAATGGAAGAGCGCGACGACAATCTCTATGAGTATGTCTCGATGAACCGTTCAACCGCCTTGGCTTTCTCGACTAACCAGACGATCGAGACAGTCTGCGCGAACGTGTTCAATCGTGCTTTCAATTCGTCATATACCGGCGGCGACGGCAATGAGCTGATAGCCACCGACCACCCACTCTCAACGGGTGGAACGGCGAGCAACCATCTGACCACAGCGGCGGATCTGAGTGAGGCAGCATTGGAGGATCTATTGATCCAAATCATGTTGGCGACCAACGACCGCGGTCTCAAAATCTCTCTGAAGGGGAAGTGCCTTGCGGTACACCCGAACGATTGGTTTGAGGCGAATCGTATTTTGAAGTCTGTTCTTCAAAACGATTCCGCAAACAATGCGACCAACGCGTTGAAAGCGACTAACGCTTTGCCGGATGGCATCAAGGTTAACCACTACTTCTCCGATACGGATGCTTGGTTTGTCAGAACTGGGTGCCCGAATGGGATGAAAGTGCAGTGGCGCAAACAGCCGGTCTTTGACCAGGACAACGACTTCGACACCAAAAACGCTAAAGCAGCGGTGGTGTTTCGTTTCGTACCGTCGTGGACTGACTGGCGTGACATTTATGGATCACCGGGCGCGTAAGCGTTAGGTTAGGTCTGTTCTGAGGGCGCTTATGAACCCGGTTTCCGGAGTTTCAGAGCGCCCTCTCTTTTTGAACTGTGAAGTATCCGTAAGGCGGAACTTCCGTTTCACAGGAGATTTTTCCAATGACTAGAAGTTCTTTCCCTGGCGGCTTTCGTGAAGGCGTCAACATCCGCGGTGTTCCAGTAGAGATCCCGCATTCCGGTGAAGTGTTCTGGGTAAACAATTCGGGCATACTCGCCAAAGGTGGCGTGGGCGGCGCGAATGGCAACCCCGGCACGTACACCAAACCTTTCAGTACAATTGACTATGCAATCGGCAAATGTACCGCGTCACGCGGAGACGTTATCTACGTCATGCCGGGGCATTCGGAAACGATTACGACCGACGGCGGGATCGCTGTAGATGTCGCTGGCGTTTCCATCATCGGTCTCGGCAACGGCACGCTGCGCCCGGTGGTTATTCTTGATTCGGCAGTAGCCGCAGCAGTTACGGTGTCGGCGGCGAATGTGACGTTGCAGAACCTAGAGTTTCGGGCATCGTTTGCGGACGTAACAAACGCAATTGACGTAACGGCAGCTTGGCTGACGGTGGACAGTTGTGAATTTACGGAAGAAGCCGCGGATCTGAACTTCGTGGACTACATTCACGCATCGTCAACGACAGACAACACGGCGGATGGTTTGCACGTTGTCGACTGTGTTGGCACTGCGATCGATGCAGCGCAAAACTCATTCATAATGACGGCGGCTGACATTGATCGAATTGTGGTTCAGGGCAATTACTACGCGAGCGACCACGGGAATACGTTGGCGTTCTTCGAAGTAACTGCCGGTAAGACCGTGACGGACGTGTTGATTACTCACAACGTCTTCTATACGGGTGCGACTGGTGACGTAGGGGGTATCGCTAACGGTAACCAAACCGACAACACAGGTGTTGTGGCGCATAACCGGATCGGACACCACGACACGTCTGGCGAAGTCCTTTGCGATCTCGATGGCGTGCGACAGTTCGATAATCTCGGTGTGGCGACCGATACGGCGTCGGGCTACATCTTACCAGCTATCGACAGCTAAACTTGACGGGGCGCTTCGGCGCCCCTTTTTTTTTTCGGAAAGAGGATCGAATCATGGCCGACGCAGTCACGACCCAAATAATTAGAAATGGCGCACGAAATTTTTCCGTACGTTTGACTAATGTCTCAGACGGAACGGGCGAAACGAATGTCGCCAAAGTTGATAAGTCGACTTTAGTCGGCGTCAGCGGAACAGAACCAGCTTCATTATCGCTGCTGGGTACGGAGCATTTTATTCAAGGATTTGAAGCTGTAAAAATAACGTGGGATCACACTTCCGACGTAACCGGTCTTGTGTTGGCGGGCGCTTATGGTCAAGACTTTACCGCTCAAGGCGGCGTACACGACACGGGATCTGGCGGTTCCGGAGATATTTTGCTGACCACCGTCGGGTCTGCGGCCGCGAACGACACGTATGACGTGACGCTTCATTTCAAGAAAAAAGGCAGTGTGTAATTGGCCCACGCAACCACATACAAAAAAGGTCAACACCTTTTTGTCTGCGACATTTGTGGGTTAACTTTCCACTCTGAAAGAAAGAAAAAAATGTGGAACGGGCTAGTTGTCGACCCGGCGTGCTTCGAGATTCGACACCCGCAAGACTACGTTCGAGGTCGTAAGGATGAACAGGCGGTGGATGAGCCACGGCCAGATCATGACGATGTGTTTCTGGAAGAAACCTCAGTCGATACTACTACTCTTGAACACAGCGTGGCGCCCACGGCGAGCGCGATTCCCACTTTCTTAGCACCCGGCGATGTAACGGCGAGCGATCTCTAATGGCAACATCCTCATCTTTTAATTTTACGGTGACGCGCGATGACATCATCAAAGAAGCGTACGAGAAAATCGGTGTCATCGATCCTACTGAGTCGCCAACCGCAGACCAAGTCGTCGGCGGTGCGCGAAAGCTCAATCTGTTGGCTAAGGCGTGGATGTCCAAAGGTCTGAACTTGTGGCGTCGGGAAGAAGCGACGTTGTTCATGGAGAACGACAAACAAGTCTATTCGCTTGGCGCAACGGGCGACCATTGGACGGCCGAAATAAACGCCGTCCAAGCTGCGACGACCGGCATCACGGAAATGCGGGTAGCCGGTGTCAGCACCAACACTACGCTTGAAGTTGACTCAACAACCGGCATGGCCGCTAGCGACAACATCGGCGTTCTTATGGACGACAACACTATTCACTGGACAACGATTGCGTCGGTCACGGACTCGGATACGGTGGTGCTAACCACAGGGCTCGATGCGGCGGCAGCGATCGACAACCGGGTCTACCACTACACGAGTAAGCCTCAACGCCCCTTGCGCGTTCTGGACGCCCATCGGCGGGATTTCAACGGTAACGACACGCCGATGTATAAAATGGCGGACGACGAATATCAATTCCTTTCGAAGAAGAATTCCAAGGGCTCAACAAATCAGTGGTACTACGATCCGGGTCGAGATACGAACGGTCGTCTACATTTGTG
>Ga0310342_100000188_pt1 | contig 31621 bp, 11 predicted proteins | sample S15DNA20500_MG_FD_206155 | JGI IMG/M metagenome (GOLD analysis project Ga0310342, IMG submission 206155) | Marine microbial communities from station ALOHA, North Pacific Subtropical Gyre - S1503-DNA-20-500_MG | ecosystem: Environmental > Aquatic > Marine > Oceanic | place: Pacific Ocean: North... | reverse complement strand
TCAAAAATCTTGCCAAGAATCACGTCCGGGTGCCACCATTTGTGATAGGCGGTCATAACAGCGGCAACCTGCTTGACGTCTTTACCAACCGATTGCTTGTCGTTGTCTTGCGCAGCGGACGGGTTGGCCGTATAGCCAAGCGCAGCGGCAGTGCTCATGCCTTTGACGTAATCACGTCGCGTGATCCCCAGATTGAAATCGTCCATCTGTTTAACCATCGCAGTTAGTTTTCGGAAAGATTTCCTTGGTGGATACCATGCCCATGGGTATCCCTCCCAGTGAGACAGATTGTAATCATCTTTTAAAGGTTTTGCACCATGCGCTTGCGATCGACTCATCTGACGAATCCCCAGATCCGGCCTGAAAAGTAATACCAGGCATGAAAATGCGAGGAGGGTTTCTATTGCGAATCACGAACTCAGTCAATAGACTGAAAGTATCGGGGGTTCCCTTATTCTTAAGGTGTTTTGCCATGCTCACCATTCCAGGTAAGCGGTCGCGCTATTGTGATGGAATGTCGCGTCGCAGTTGGATGCAAATTGGCAGCCTGGCGCTTGGCGGGATGGCGTTGCCCGACATTCTGCGCGCCGAAGCTCAGAGCGAGGGGCAGCAGCGGATCAAGGGCATCATCATGGTGCTTTTGCCTGGTGGGCCTTCCCATCTGGATATGTACGACCTCAAGCCGGCTGCTCCGGCCGAGATTCGTGGTGAGTTCCAGCCGATTGCCACGAACGTTCCCGGTATCGATGTTTGCGAACTGATGCCCCGCCTGGCCGGCATGGCTGACAAGCTGACCCTGATTCGCTCTCTGGTTGGTTTTCAAAATGATCACAACACCCATTGGTGCAGCACGGGCTGGGAATCGCATCCGGAGATGCCGTCTTCACCCCTGGTGCCCGGTTACCCGCCAGGCGACTGGCCTTCGTTGGGTTCCATCCTGTCGAAACAGTTCGGCCCGCGTGTTGTGGGAATGCCACCGGCGATCGACTTGACTCCCAACGATCCCGATGCGCGGTTCATCATGCGAACGGCCCCCACCCAACCGGGTTACCTGGGTCCTGCGCATGCTGGATTGGAAGTTCAGTCGATTGCTCCCGACAACACCATCCTCAGCGATGTTAGTCTCGGTCGGTTGTCGGACCGCCGTGCCTTGTTGGGTAGCTTTGATCGTTTTCGACGCCAGTTCGACCGCAGGCAATCGGTCGCTGGACTCGACGAATTTCAACAACAGGCTTTTGACGTGATCACCTCTCGCCGGTTGGCCGAAGCGCTTGACCTCAGCCGGGAAGATGACGGCATTCACGATCGCTATGGTTTGAATCAAAGTTTCCCAAACGAACGCGCTGGCAAAACGCTGCTTGATCAGTTTCTGCTGGCCCGGCGGGTCATCGAAGCGGGCGCTCGTTGTGTGACGCTCGCTTTCACGCGCTGGCCGTTTGGAAGGATGCTGCAGGGGGATTATAACTGGGATTGGCATAAAGATAACTTTAAGGAAGCTCGTGGGGCACTTCCGCTGTTTGACTTGGGTATGTCAGCCATGATTGGTGATCTTGAGGAGCGCGGGCTGCTCGACGAAATTGCGGTCGTTGCCTGGGGTGAATTTGGCCGCACTCCAAAAATCAACGCCAATGCCGGACGGGACCATTGGGCAAATGTTGCCGGTGCGTTGGTAGCTGGTGGTGGTTTGCGATCGGGACAGGTGATCGGCTCGACGGATCGTTTGGGTGGAGAACCGCTGGATCGGCCGGTCCACTTCCGCGATGTTTTTGCCAGTTTCTACCACCGGATGGGCATTGATGTTGCCACCACTCGGTTCACAGACCTGGCTGGCCGTCCGCAATTTCTCGTTGGCGAACACCGTCCACTGCCGGAATTAATGGGCTAGAGGCCGGCGAGCCCAATCCCCTACAGGCGGGGTGTTGTCCACATCCGACAGAGCCCTCGCTGGCCCAATTGCCAGGCTTGTCGCTCGTGGCACACCGTGCGGCTGGTTGGGCCCGCTAACACCGCGGCCGAAATCCCGTCCGGGTGAAAACGTTCAACCACGGCGGAGGCCATTGGCGGAAAACCCATAGAGATATTTTGTCGTGGCCGACATTTGCGCTACCCGTTTGGGATCGATGCTCCAGCGGTATTCCGAAAAGGGTTTGATCCATGAACATTGATAAAACGAGATGATCGCCCGCCGCGGTTGATCGGTGGAGTTGGGGCCCGCCCGGTGCCAGGTACTTGCCAGCCAAATTGCCACCGATCCCGATGTTCCGGAGAGGGCCAATTCATTGCTGCCTGAACCTCTCTTCCAAGCGGGTTTGCGGCGCGTGAGATGGCTTTTAGCGACGACACGTGTCGCACCATTTTCGGGTTTGAAATCGTCAATCATCCAGGCCACTTGTAGCCCTAATGGAAAGTCGGGAAGCGGTTCGACCATTTGGGTGAGCGGATTATCCAGGTGCCACGCTCCACCGTCGGTGCCTGGGCCGATGCTAGTTGCCGTGATATCGCCCAGCACACAATCGTCTCCTAACAGGTGATGAGCGATACCGAGAATGAGAGGATTCTCGACCAGCTGATCTGACAACTCGGTTTTTGCTGGCAGATTGCGCACGTACTGTGATCGGTCGTGATCAAACAGATTGGGTATATGCATGAATGTCTTGTTGATTTTTTGTGGACCGACTGGCCAGGGCGTGTCCTGGTTTTGGGCGCGTGTGTATCGGATTCGCCGCATGATTCGTTGAAGTTCGTCCGGACTGGTGGAATAAGAGTCGGATAAATATTCTGCGAGTTCATCATCCCCGGGTTGGGCGGAACCGTCACCCGGTTCGTAAGGCGTCAGACGTTCCTGCTTGAGCAGTTCATCCAGAGTTTGCCGCAATTGTAGGACCATTGCGGGCGATAAAACTTGCTCAAGGATCACATAGCCATGCTGGCTGAGATGTTCAGCGGCGGTTGTCACGGCGGACTGTAATGGAACGCCCGTATTCTCAATTTCACCCAACGGTAGTTTCCTTGGCTGCTGCGGGGCAACCACAAGTGGATACGAATTGGTCATTGAATGGACGTATTATCGGGAAAGATCATCTAGCGGTAAATCCATTGTACTGAAACTTATTGTGTCTGGAGATCGACCGCAGTGGCCCGTCTTAACGATTTGCCCCGGCTTTGCCTCAGCTTTGCCCCGGCTTTGCCCCGGCTTTGCCCCGGCTTTGCCCCGGCTTTGCCCCGGCTTTGCCCCGGCTTTGCCCCGGCTTTGCCTCAGCGGCTGGAGGCAGTTGCAGAGACATTTTCGCAGGTTTGCCAGCTGACTCGCGCCAGAACAAGTAATGGGTTGGACATCACTTACGATCATTTTAAGTTGTTCCACTGACAAGATTTCGTCTCATGCTGATTTCGCCAGGGACCCTTCATCAACAAACTCATTTGGTTGTGGTTCAAAACGTGTTAAAATAAAGGTTTACGGAAATGTCATCTTTTGAACCCTTCTTGCGGGTTGAATGGCAAATGAAATATTTTTCCAGACAGGTTCAACACGGCCGTTTTCGATCCCGGGGTGTCGAATCGCTGGAACCACGACTCGTTTTAAGCTTCACCGAGATTCCTGTCGGTGAACTTTTTCTGGGCAGTACGGGTGTTACCCCCGCTTGGGCTGATTTCAACAACGACGGTTGGGTTGATGCGTTCAGTCGTGGCAAGCTTTATCGGAACGACAATGGTACGTCCTTTCATCATGTGGCGACATTGTCTGGCGCCGGTGAAGGAGAAGCGTACTGGGGTGACTTTAACAATGATGGGTGGCTGGACCTTCACTGGAACTCCTATGGTTGTTGTCCGACATTTGTATTCAATGAGGGGGGCACGGGAAGTTTCTCACAAACCCGGCTTGATCATCACGGAAATACGGCCAGCCTGGGGAGTGCCCTGGGTGATTTCAATAGCGATGGTTGGCTGGATGTCTACATTGGTGGCTTCGAAGCGTGGCCCAATGGAGATTTTCCCGACCGAATGGTGCTCAACGTGCCCGATGCTACCAAGCCAGGTGGTCGTGGTTTCGAGTGGGTTGACGATATAAGTTTCCTGCGCGCTCGGGGTGTGGCGGCGGCCGATTTCAACGAGGATGGTCACACCGATGTTTATGTTTCCAACTATCGTCTCCAAGGAAACCTGTTGTGGATCAACGACGGTAGTGGTTCGAACTTTCCATTCACTTTTGGAAGTGACAGCCACGGCGCCCGCGGTGGTGACGGCCATTCGATCGGCAGCGCGTTTGGTGATTTAGACAGCGACGGTCACATTGACATCTTCGCGGGAAATTTTTCACACGGTGGCCAGCCCGAGAGTCGCATCCTGCTCAATCAGGGTCCTGCGGGAAATTATCATTTTTCGGATTTGGGCCAGCGGGGCATCTACAGGAAAGAATCTTGGTCGTCACCCGCACTGGGCGATTTCGACAACGATGGAATGCTCGATGTTTTCTTCACGGCGTTACAATACTATGGCAATGACAGCGAGCTCTTTCGCAATACGGGCAGCCCGGGTAATCCCCAGTTTGCCGAAGTGTCCGCTGCCGAGGGTATTCCGGGCGGGCTTGATCTGTTCAACGTCTCCTGGGTCGACTGGGACAACGATGGCGATCTGGATCTGGCCACCAACGACCGCCTGTTTCGCAATGATCTCAATAACAACAACAGCTGGTTGAAAGTTGACCTGCAGGCACTGGGAATCGAGGGCGTCGATGCCTATGCTTTCGGTGCCACTGTGCGGATTGACACTGGCAGCAAGACAATAACGCGTCACGTCGAGTCCGGACAGGGACAAGGCAATCAGAACGATCTGACCATGCATTTTGGGCTGGGCAACACTATGGGGCCTGTTGACGTTGAGGTGTCCTGGCCCGGTGGCAAAACCCGCACGATCCAGACCGAAGTGAACCGATCCATCGAAATCCATTACGGCTCCACACCCAACCGGGACTTTTTCTCCGTCGATGAAGACAGTGTGCTGACAATCGATGCCGCGACCGGTTTGATGATTAACGATTTTATCATCCCGGGCGGGCCGGCGCTGACCACAGAGCTTGTCGACGCACCTGCCAATGGCCAAGTGGTGGTCAACGCTGACGGTTCCTTTCAATACACGCCCGCCGAACACTTTTTTGGGGAAGACGTTTTCACGTATCGACTGGCCGGTGATCCCAATGCAACAGGGACAGGCCGTGTCACCATTACCGTGTTACCAACGCCCGATTTTCCCGTGGCTGTCGACGATGTGATTGTTGTCAGAGAAAATGAAAGCTATTTTACTGGCAAGAGTGAGGAAACGGCGATTCCGTTTGGCGCAGTATGGAGTTATTTGGACACGGGTGTTGACCAGGGAACCGCTTGGCTTGAAAGCGAATTCGACGATTCGGCCTGGTCCACCGGAGCTGGGCAACTTGGATTTGGTGACGGTGATGAAGAAACGGAGATCAGCTTTGGTCCGGATTCTGAAAACAAATATCCCACGACCTATTTTCGTCACGAATTTCAAGTCACTGATTCGCCTCGAGTCAACGAGCTCGTGCTCAACCTAATTCGAGACGACGGGGTTGCGGTGTATTTGAACGGGTTTGAAATCGGCCGTGACAACTTGGATCCTGGCGCCGACTTCACCACGTTTGCGATTGCGGGTGCTGAAGACGAGAACCTTCCAATTCGGATGAACGTCGTCGACCTGACGAGCGGGCTGATCATCGAGGGCACGAACGTTCTGGCCGTGGAGGTTCACCAGGCAACGGCGACAAGTTCTGATCTCTCCTTTGACCTGGATTTAGTTATAAAACGCGGGGTTGGCGAGGGTGTGTTGGAAAACGATTTCGAACCTGACGGCGACGAGATGACCGTCGAACTGCTCACGCCACCGGAACATGGTACGGTCACCATGACAGCCGATGGCCAGTACGTTTACACTCCCAATCAGGGCTACACGGGGACTGACAGCTTCACCTACCGTGTCAGTGATATGACTGCCAGCGAAGAACCCAAAACCCTTTTGAATTTTGGATCCACTTGGCGGTACTTGGATAATGGTTCTGATCAGCGGACGGCATGGCGCGAGCCGGTCTTTGATGACACAGCTTGGTCCAGTGGTCCGGCCCAATTGGGTTACGGTGATGGGGACGAAGCCACGATCGTTGATTTTGGCCCCAACACGAGCAATAAATACATCACTACCTATTTTCGCAGCGACGTTGAACTGACGTCGCTGGGACCGTCGGATTTGACGGCGACCTTGTTGCGGGATGACGCAGCGGCTATCTACTTGAACGGTGAAGAAGTTTTCCGTGACAGCAATCTGGCCAGTGATGCGGGCTACAATGACCATGCCACCAGCGGCGTCGTCGACGAGCAGATCCCAGTCACCTTCTCGATCCCGTCGAGTGTGGCGGTTAACGGTGATAATGTCTTGGCGGTGGAGGTTCATCAGGCCACTGCCAGCAGTTCGGATTTGAGTTTTGATTTTGAGTTGCAAGGTGTTCTTAACGTGCCGAATGGATCGGACGAGGGAGTCGTCAACATCACCATCGAGGAAATCAATAATTTTCCCGTTCCTGTTGACGACCAGTACATCGCAGTCATTTCACAACCGTTGGTGGTCAATGCGTCCTCCGGTGTACTTGCCAACGACACCGATGATGAAGACGATCCGTTAACCGCCGTCATGGTGACACCGCCCGTCCATGGCCAGCTTGTGTTAGACAGCGATGGTTCGTTTACGTACACACCCGTTGCGGATTATGAAGGGCAGGATACGTTTGTCTATCAGGCGTCGGATGTGACACCAATGCTGATTTCCCAGGGTAGTGATTGGCGATACCAGGACGATGGCGCCGATCATGGAACGGACTGGCGGCAGGCCGGTTACGACGATTCCGAATGGCCAGTTGGCGAAACCCAGATCGGTTACGGCGATGACGATGAACAAACGGTGATCGGTTATGGTGGCGATGCGAACAATAAACACCCCACGACTTACTTCCGATCCGAGTTTGACGTCGCGATTCTGGAGCGGCTTAAATCACTCACTGCCTCGCTGTTGCGGGACGATGGGGCGGCGGTCTATGTTAATGGCAATGAAGTTTACCGGGACACGGGTGTGCCAAAAAACCCTGGGTACGATGTTTATGTTGTCGATGTCGGAGAGAACGCAACGACGACGTTTTCCATTCCGATAAGCATGGTGGTCGAGGGAGCCAACGTGATCGCGGTCGAGGTTCATCAACAGGCCCCCACCAGTTCGGATCTCAGTTTCGATTTTGAACTGACAGCTGTAGAAAATTCAACCGCTTTTCCAGTGGCTACCGTTACGATCGATATTGGTCACACGCTTCCAGGCGATGTTAACCTTGATGGCAATGTGGACGTCGCTGACATCGACGACCTGTTTGCTGCAATTGGAGCAGGCAGCAATGATTCACAATACGATCTGGACCAAAACGGTTCGGTGGAGTCAGCCGATGTTGATTATTTGATCACTACGATATTCAATACAACACTGGGTGATACCGACCTGGATGGCGACGTCGACACGGGTGACTTGACGCGGGCTATCATCGGTTTTACCGGCGCTGGAGGTTTGGGACGTGGCTGGGCCAGCGGCGATTCCGATGGCGACGGAGACGTTGACACGGGTGACTTGACGCGGGCCATCATAGCTTTTACCGGAGCTAAATAGCCGAACTGGGTAAGCCCGGTTGACGGGATTCACGTCACGCCGATGATCGTTTGCTTGACGAGCGCCTGCACAGCATGAGCAGGTAGGTTCCCAGGCCAGCCAACAGAAAACTCGACGGTTCTGGAACAACTGTTGCACCTGCTGAAACCGAACTTGTCGTACCGCTGAAAGCCAGCATGCCATTGTTAACCAGCGAGCCCGTAACACTGGTGTCAATCAGGTTGAGCTGACTGTCATTGGTCAGCCCACCGTTGAAGTTCACCGTGGCGCCGATTGCCGTCAAGCGGCCTCCCGTATGATTGGTCACTGGGCCAGAAAAAGTCGCCGTATCGCCGCTCAGCACGATCAAATCCCCACCACTTTGAATCGTGACGGCTCCTCCAATTTGGCCAGCGGCAATCAAACGGCCACGGTTTCGAATGGTCGTGCCCCCAGCCGCACTGAGATCGCCGCTGTTGGTCAACCGTAATTCGGCCACACCGGAATTGGTTGCGCCGATGGCTACCGATTTAACAGAGGTGGTGGCCGTTGGGCCCAGCACGGTCAAATCGACCGGTGGATTGATCACCACACTGTGCAGGTTGCCCGGGGTGATGCCAAGATCCCAGTTGACAGCGTTATCCCACAGATGAGAATCAGCGACCCAACGGATATAGACATTCGGAATGTCCGGGAGTCCAATGGTGACGTCACGCAGCTGTGTTTCGACACCTCCGGAAAATACGTTCATGTCCATGAAGACACCATTTCCTTGTGGAACGACAACCTGCAAGAGATCGATCGAGGTGGGATGTTGAAAATCAGGAAACTGAAACCGATCTAATGTGAAGGCCCCACCGTTAACCACCTGAAAGGTCCCCAATCCGGTATCTGCTCCTAGAGCTGTGCCGAACAGGTCCTGGCCGTCGTTGGTTTCCAGAAAATCAGCAGAGTTAAGCACGGCCGCAATTTGAGTGTTGGAAATCACGATATGTGTATCCAGGGGTACACAATCCGTACAGCTGCTGAGATCGTCGATGAACGGACTCGGCACTCCCAGTGTTGAATAGATTTGGTGAACGTCGCCATCGTGTAAATTGATGCTCTCAAACGTATCGATTTTTTCCCCAGCATCTCCGGTGATGTTGATGGTGTAGATATCGAGTCCAGCAGACGATGTCGGACTGCTGACATTGGCCACGATTGCAGCCTGGGCCACCGTGGCGATTAAGAAAAATGTCCACAGGGTTGATACGAATTTAAAGCATTTCGTAAAGGTCATTTGAATATCTCCTAGCGAATGATAAACACGAATATAGACGGGAGATCTTTTCTCGATTTGACTCTATTGATTGTAGTTAACTTTTTACTCAATAGTACTGTTTTGCCAACAAAAAGGGCATATTTATTTCTCCGCTCTCCTGGGGACTCGGTTGGAGTTCGCTGGCAGGTGCTCAACCTGGAAGCATTGCTCTAATTGGTTGATGTAAGCCATCACGGTGGTGAGGTCTATCCTTTTTTAAAAATAAATTTATCGGCGCCATCGAAGGTCCAGTTTTCCAGAACGGTGTCGAGCGGATCCGTTTTGCGCTGGGAAACCGACAGGTTCATTCGCGGTCCTGCATGTGGCACAAATTCGGGCCCGTTTGCCGCGCGTGTGTCCTCATTGCTGACCGCAATCCCATTCCATTTCCAGAGTGTGTTGTCGGGTTGCGCCTTCGTTGAATTGGCACCCTGACTCGAGTTGACACTGAGTATGAACGATACCCGGTGATCGGATGCGGCTCCTGAAAAGTTGATTATAGCAGTGGTCAAATCGCTCGTGTCGACGTCACCGTCACCGTCGGTGTCACCATCGGTCCACGTTTTTCCCGTGCCGTTTGCACTGGTAAAGTTAATGATGGCCGTCGTCAAATCGGACGTGTCCACGTCACCGTCCAGGTCAGCGTCTCCCAAGTGTTGTGGCTGGCCAGGATTGGGCGCACGGGGTGTCCAACTCGCCGCCTCGCTGGCGGCCGACCCGGTATCTGCTCGATGTAGTGACATTCCCATACCATCGGCTGCGGGCGACCAGGGAGCCAAGTCGTCGTAAAGTATTTCGTCCTCGAAAAGTCGTGGAATGAGCGTTGGCTGTTCCAGGGGTGGCGCATCGGGCCTCTGCAACTGTACGCGAGCCGAACCATTGCCTAACTGATTTTGATATCCACCCACAATCTGTACTTCAGCACCAATTCCGTAATGCGCTCGAAAGGCCATCACACGATTTGAATTACCGGTGCTGTCGGGGTCGAACGCAACCACTACCAGCGTGCTACCCGCACCGATTGTCGTTGCTGCCGTGAAGTCAAAGTCGACCTCACCCCGGATGCGCCAGTTGGTCAGATCCAGCTGCTCGGCAGTAGGGTTCAGTATTTCAATGAACTCAAGGTCGTTGTCGGTCAGTGTCGATTCGATGGCCAAGGCAGCCGCTGATGGGCTTGCTGGATGATAGTTGACTTCGCTGATGACCAGTGGCCCCACTCGCGGATCTGCGTTATGGCCATTGAATGTTGTCGTCAGCATTGGTTGGATCCGACCGCTGCCATGGGGTGCACGTCCGAATGATTCGCCGTTGGGAGAGGCACCAAAATGCACATCATCGACAAATAACTGTACATTCCCGTTGCCGTTGGCAACCACCAGCCAGACTTCATCGCCGGAGGCTCCACTGAGCGCGAAATGATGAAGACCCGGATTGCTGGGCGTGGGGTTGAAATGGCTCTCGTTGAAGACCATGAACTCACCCGGATCCAAGATCGTACTGTTGGAGATCTCATATTTGAGCAGGTTCGCAGCTGAATCGCTAAGCCACCAACCGCTGATGTCGATCGGGCTACTGGTAGGGTTGTACAACTCAATAGAATCTGACTGGGTCACCGGCGGATCGGTGTGAGCCAGCACTTCGTTAATCACGATGCCCGGGGGGTCAGCATCGGTCGACCCGGGAGATCCGTCGAACATTGTACTGCCGCGCCAGCGATAGTGCTTACCGAGCTCGGTCACCGGCGTGACCGCCGGATCGATCAGTTCCAAGGTTCCACCCGTCCCGTCGGCCCGTTCGGGCCAGGGATCATTGTCGTCATACGAAAAATCCAACACTGCCTGAAGTTGCCCGTCGACGAGTGTCAACTTCTCACCTGCGTTGGAAAGGCTGCCGGAGGTGAACTCACCCAGCACGTTTGGAGTACTCCCATAACGGACCTGGAATGCCGTGGTGTCCCGCACAACAACGCCTCGTTGGCCAGGGGCGAGTTGCCGATTTGGGAAGACGAACTGTAGGCCATCGGTGAAACTTGTGCCCAGCAGGTTGATCGTTTCAGAACCGATGTTCTGGAATTCGAGGAATTCAAAATCGTCGTTGTTCAACTGTGGGTACTGCGACAATTCAGCGGCTGTAGGTTCAGACGGGTTGTAATTGATTTCGGTGATCCGCAACGATTCAACGATTGGATTGGGAGTGGTGCTGGTCACATGGATCGAATCCGAGCCGATCAGGGCACCCTGATAATCGTACGCTTGGAGCGAGATTGTGTGGGTGCCACCTGTGACTGGGACGGTGACTTCCCAGGTGTCGGCAAAATTTGATCCATTGCCCACCGACCATGACACGTCCAAGGGCCCGGTTCCATTCTGCAACTGAATTTCTCGGACGTTGACCCAGCCGTTACCTCCAATCGTAGCGGTTGCCGCATTGCCAACATTCAACGTTTCGCCTGTGGTGATGCCAAAAGGAATTTGAGCCGGGAATTGACTCAAAACGGAATTGCTGCGGTCTGTAATGTATCCCAGATGGACACCGTAATTCTGTCCAATCAGGCCGCCCAAGTGTTGGGCCCAGTCGGTGGCGTAGGTCCGATTGAACGTGGTATTGATGATGTCATGCATGTGACCCAGGTGCAGGCGCTCGTTAAGTGGCAGATCCAACACCTTGGTGATGTGCGGATGTACCGTGCGGTGCAATGGGTCATTGGTGGGGATCGCCCACGCCTGATCCCAGTCCCACGGAAAGATCAAAACCTTGTTGTCTTCAGGGCGGACGTACATCATGACGTTCTGATACGAGACGACTGAATACACGTCGAGTACACCCAACAGCGACATCATGGCGAACTGTCGCATCCACTGGTCGATATCCAGAATCTCGTTGACCGCCGCCTGCAGTTCGTTGCCCGATAGGCTGAACGCCTGGTTTGCCTCGATGATCCGCTGGAAATCGTCCTGCTCCCGAGCGTTCTTCTTGTTAAACCGCCAGCGGTAATCCTCCTTGTCGGTGCCAAAATCGGTCAGGTCACAGCACTGTATGAACCCCCTAGCCCGGTTATTCTTGAGGCCCTCCGGGCCGCCGCTCACGGTCGATGTCCAATACCCAATGGCTTCAAATTCGTACAGTGGTGATTCGTTGCCGTTGGCAAACTGTTCGTCCAGATAAACGCTGTCGTAGCGGGCTAAATTTAGAATGATCGGACCCGAATCGGGCGCGATCATATAAGCCAAGTCATCGTACATGCTGACGATACCGCCAGCATGGTTAAGCAACTGCTTGGTAAGGATTTCGTCCTGCGAGCCGGCAAGAATATTACCGGCGCCGGTGCCATCCAAAGCAATCCGATCGTGCACGTCACGGAACAGGTCGTCGGCATTCAAGTTGACACGAAAGGCATGCGGTCTCTGGTGAAAAACGCCACCCTTACGACGCATTTTGACATCGTAAAATACTTCCTGGTCATTGACCGTCAGTGTGGCTCCGATAAACTTATTGCTCAAAAGTTCGGCGTTAGTAGACAAACCGGCTGACTCGCTCGGTATCGTGATCAGCCGGATCGTATCGACTGCCAGTGAGGTACCTTTTCCGTTGTCCACTTGATAAAGGGCTCGCGAATCGGCACCGGCTGCCGGGAACGTCGAGTTGGCCCCCAACGTGTCCTGTCCCTGGACGTAAAACTGTACGACCGTCCCGCTGATTTGGCCAGAAATCGTCCCCTGGTACCGTCCGCCACCTTGATGCGACATCGGGTCTTCCCGAAAAGTCCCCAACCTGTCGGTTGACCAGAACAGCGTCATGGAGCTCACCGAGTCCGGGTCTTCGGCCATGACTTCAACAGTCACCGGTTGCTGGTTGGTGGGTTTGACAGGCGTGTGTGAAAGTCCGCTGTAGGTGGGACCGATGTTCGACTCCAGCGCCGAGTTGACCGTACCGGGGGTGCCGAGTTGGTCGGGCTGTTCCAGGACGAACGTTTCGGCGGCCCGGTTCCAATACAGCCGCGCGTTCAACAGCGACGAACCACCTAGCCATTTGGCACGCAACGAGATCTCATAGGTCGTGCCATTCTGGATCGACACGTTGCCGACAAACGTAGTCTCTGCGTGATCGTGCTCGTGGCGAGCATGGGCGTCGGCCACCAGCTGCAAAACCTTGTTGGTGCCCGGATTATCCGGATCGTCGATGACCGTGCCATGGTGGTTGCCAATGATTCGCCATTTGGTTGCCTGGCTGCCGATTCCGTCCGATTCGAACGTACCGTTCTGGATCAATTCGATGTTCGCACCATCGGGATCTTGCCGGACGCTCACGTCGTCCACCAACACTTGACCAGTGTCCAACAGCCCCAGCACCAGTTCATGCCATAGGGTAGGACCGGAGTCGTTGGCAGCCACGTGCCGCGCCGAGTAACTCTTCCAACTGGAATTCAGCGATGCATCGCTGGCAGCCCAGGCTTCGCCCTTGGTGTTGTCGGCGTCCACGTCACGCAGTTCCAGGCTCGAGCCACCCCCGTCGGCCTGGCCGGGCCAGCGTCCGCCGTCAAAATATTCGACTTCGTCAACCGGATTTTTGTTGGCGTCGACCAGTTCAATACGGTCAGTGCTGTTACGTAAGCGGCCCGACATGTTGCCCACCACGTTGATGTCGGGAAAAGTCCCAGCGAGTTGCTGGATGTCTCTGGCAACCACCAGATAATCGCCGGCAGCGATGGTCGTACCCTCCGCGAAGTCAAATCCGATCCCACCTGAGAGCGTCCAGTTTGTCAGATCGACTGCAGTTTCACTGTGATTGTAGAGCTCTAACCAATCGTCCGGTGGGTTGGGTACAGTGGGTACGAAACCGGTGAACTGAAACGTGCCGGCGCTGAACCGATTCACCGAACTACTGGGTTCAGGCACACTAGGAAACGCGCCCGCATTGACTCCTAATCGGCTATCGACAAACGAAATCAGTCCACCACCATCGTCGAGCGTTTTGAACGCCGAACTCGGTCCCCCGACACTCTCACTGCCCCCCTTTTCTTGCGATCCATAGCCGTGCGCCACGATTGTGTAGTTGCCCGATGAAAGTTCCAGTGGACTCGCCAGTGCTTTCAACCGGTTGCTGGCAATCAACACACCGGGATCTCCAGCGGTGAACACCAACTGAGCTAATTTCGTACCTGAATTGCCGCTGCGAGACCACAACTCGGCGGTCAATGTGCGCGACAGACCGTTGGCGCCGCTGTCAAAAACTCCCAGGTGGCTGACTGTAATCTCGGAATTGACGGTGAAGTCGTGCCCTAAAGCGCCGCCAAAGTCGGAAGTGCCATTGGCACCCGTCAGATTGCCGTAGGCAACAAAGCTGACACTGGACCCAGGATCGACACCAGGTGCGGAAGACAGCGAGCTTTCAGCAGGCGTCGAGCCACTCAGCTCACCGGGTGGATGGTACATGATTTCGTTGATCACGACCTGATCGTTAAACGTGAAGCTGTTGGTCGCACCCGGTGTTGGAGCGTCGGGATAGAGCCATTGGCCATCGTGTTGAGCCGAACGGCCGCGCAAACTTCCGGTCACACGGCGGGCGTCGATCAACTGATTTTGCCCTGGCAGGTACAAAAAGATCCGATCACCATCATCGCCACCAAAACCCAATTCAGCCTGATTGACTACCGTCTGCCCACCGGCTGAGATTACCTGTGCGGGCAGAACGTACGCATTGTCCGGCGCTGCGGAACTTGCGATTACGTAACCCCCGATGGGGATACTGGTCGTACCTTCGTTAGCAATCTCGATCCAAAAACCGGATTGGGTCGCTCCTGGTATTTCGTTCAAAACCAACGGGCGTGTCGAGAACGTCCGCTTGATCTCTAAGGTTGGAGTGACAAAAAAAGTGGTGTCATCGGCGTTGACGTTCAAACCCTGGATCGCCAGCACGTTGTTGCCGCTGACAAAATTGTTCAGAAAAGGGGCCAAGTCGATCTGTGCTTGGCCCAAGGCCACGGTTGTCGTGGCGGACGAATTCCACTGGACACTGGTCGGGGCGTTTCGGCGAGCAACCTCCACACCGTTCAGGTAGGCCACAAAGCCGTCGTTGTACGTCACATCCAGCGTTGCCGAGAACAGGGACATGGGGTCGATGCCTACGAACTCCGTTCTCAAATAGGCCGATGCGTTCACATCGTGCATGTTGGCCAGAACGTCCGTAGCGATGTTGCCGCTCAGTGACGAGTTGGTGAACTGAAACGTAGCGGCACTGAACCGATTGACCGAACTGCTGGGCTCGGGCACGTTAGGAAAGGCTCCGGCGGTCGCCCCCAGCCGGCTATCGACAAACGTGAGCGCGCCACCCCCATCATTGAGCGTTTTGAAAGAGCTATCCGGTCCGCCCAGGCTCTCGCTGCCGGCTCGTTCGCTTGCTCCATAGCCGTGCGCTACGATCGTATAGTCGCCGGGAGCCAAAACAAGCGGCGCGGTCAACGGCTTGACGCGATTACTATTGATGAGTGTGCCGGGTGAGGTGGTTGTGAAGACTAGTTCGGCCAGTTCTGTGCCCGTGTTGCCGTTGCGAGTCCACAACTCGGCGGTCAGCGTGCGAGCCAGTCCGTCGGCGCCGCTATCAAAGACACCCAGGTGGGTGACTTGGATCGCTGAATTGACAGTAAAATCGTGTCCCAACGCACCACTAAAAGCCGACGACCCAGAGGCACCGGTCAAATTGCCATAGGCCACGACATTGGCAGAGCCCGAATCGAAGCCCACCGCAGTCGGTCCCTGAAGCCAACTGGAGTCGTCAAACGAGGCAGTGGTCCACGTCTGTCCCAGGCTGCCGTTGGTGGGTATGAAAACACGTGTGTCATCCCCTTCAGCGATGATCGTTTCGCTGGATGTACCCTCGGTGGTTATGTCAAAATGGCGACCTTCGATTTCCGGGATCAGCAACATGTCGCTGCTGGTCGTACCGAAGTTCAACCCGTGAATGGCCAGCACATTGGTGCTGCCCTGAACCAACAGGTTGGTAAATCCGGTGATGTCGAAGTCTTGAAAGAGCACTGCCAGGTTGTCGTTGTGCCCTTCTTCAGCTCCGGAATTATAGGACAGAGTATCAGGAGCGGCCATTCGTGCCACTTCCGTGCCATTGAGATAGGCGACGAACCCGTCGTCGTATTTCATCTTCAACGCGATGGCGTCGTACTGATTCGGATCGCTGCTGACTTGAAAATCGACGCGTACGTAAACGGTGGCATTGACCCCGTTCATCGGTTGGGGCGTTTGAGCGTTGGGAGGATCATCCAGATCCAGCCCCAGCAGCGACTCGAAACCGCTGCTGCTCTCGTAACCGACGCCGGTGGTGCCGGTGAGCCACGAGGCATCGTTGAACGTTGGGGAAATCCAGCTACTCCCTAACGAATCGTTGGACGGGACCAGGGCAGTGACTGGGGCGCCACTGGCCAGCAGGGTGCTGGTTGTGAAAGTGGACGGGGTGTCGTCGTTGATAAAGTTGAGTGTCCCGGGGGTGCCACCCCGCTGCTGGCTCACGGTCCAATGGTCCGCATCAGCGGTGGCCGTCATGGGATCTCGTTTGGCCAAGGTGAAGCCTGACCCGTCCGGACCCACGGGCCACCGTCCCGCATCGTTGTAGTTCAGAACATTCATTGTCCGGTCGTCGTTGTTCACCAGGCGCAGCTCTTCGCCATCGTTGGCAAGGCGCCCGGTGAAGCCGGCTGAGGTGGCCTGGATGGGTTGCAGCGGATCGATCGGTACGACCAGGTAGCCGCGCCCTGGAACGGTTGTCCCTTCGGCGAATCGGTAGTCGACTCCTCCTTCCAGTCGCCAGCGGGAGATGTCCATGTCGATCGTCATCTGATTGTACAACTCGATCCACTCCGAATCCGTCTGATCGGTGTCGTGGTACATGATTTCGTTGAACACAACGGTGCTGTCCAGCACGAGTCGATGTTCCAGGGGTTCCATCAGCAAGTGGTGCCGCGGGTGAACGCGCGGTACCGAGTGTCGATGCCAATGCGTTCTGTTGGAGCTACTAAAATGATTCACGAAATCGCATTTCACGACTAATGGCCAATTGCAGAACTTTGTACCCTAGGGCAGCGCACTGATGAAGATTCTCTGAAATTCCGCGCTCAAGCCATCGGCTTGACGCCACCACGACTGCCCTTTTTGGGCTTCCTATTGCCGACGACCTCGGCAGCTGAACACGGCCAACCCCAACAAGAACAACATCAGCGACGACGGTTCTGGAACTGCCGAATGGGCACCCTCGGCTGCCAGCAAACCACCGGCCAAAGCCTGGCAATCGGCGTTGCCGGGCTCGCCGCAGTGCCAGTTGGTCGTCAGGATGTCCAGGTCGAATTGGTCGACGCTGATATCACCATTGAAGTCCCCCTGCGATGGACCAACACCGATGTCTCCCTGATGGAGTGACCAGATCGACAGGTCCCTGGCGCCCACAATTCCGTCAGCATTGGTGTCACCGTCAATCGGAGTCGTACCCCGAATGGAATCCACATAGTACGAGAATTTATCAGCACCGGCTTCACGATTGGATTCCAAGACAAAATTAAGTGCATTATTTGAAGAGTGTGAGTCGAGCGGTCCCACCGTTGTGTCACCAATGGTGTAGGTGGCCCAGTTGTTTTCCAGGTCTAATTCGATGACCCATTTGTTCCATTGGTCAAGGGTATACGTCACCCGATCTCCGCCATCGTCAAACAAATCCGTCCAGCCGCTGCCGTTCCAATAATCCATTGGTCCGGCCGCGCTGTCATGGTCGGTGCGCAGTCCAGCAGAGATACCCCATTTATTGCCGCCGCCCCCGTCAGCGTCCCTGAAATGTGCATTGGCTTGTTGCCCGCCACCTGTCGACGGCATATACAACATGAATTCGGATCGCAGAATGCCGGTCGTCGGTTCTGACCCTTGATTGAACAAGAAAGCATTGGCCCTCACGTCGTCGCCGGAAATTGAATGGAATTGAAAATATTGACTCCCTTCGAACGCGGCTGGGCCAGTCATTCCGGCATGATTAACGCCCTCTGTACTAACGTCGAGGTGACCACCGCTGCCGCCGTTGGAAAAAGACCAGTTACCGGTAATCGCCGGGCCAGGAGGCGAGTCGATCGTGCCCGCCTCGAAACCGTCTTCAAAAAGGGTGGTCACGGTGTTCCCATCGTCGTAGGTGACGATTACCGCGCCGACTGGGCTGAACCCCAGCAGCACACACGCCACCACCATCGGTAATGCGATCATCATCTTTTTGTAGTAGCGAGTCATTTACTTACTTCCCTTGGTTTTGAGAACGTTCCCAACGCCGAAGGTTCAGTGACACTCGTCCGACGCGCGTTGGTTGATGTGACAGAATCACGGGAACTGATTTAAACGCGGAAAAAATTCTCCAATTGAACCGACTCGATGACATTTGAGATAAGCATTATCGACGTCCTGCGGTCGCAACAAAAGCGCACAACGGTGGCGATCTAAACTACCAACCTCAATCGCCAATTCTACACCCCTGCTGGGATGCAGGTCAAATGGCCGATCGAATTAATAGATTATATCCACCCGCTGTAAAGGAATAAAACCAATCCAACGAATTCCGCACAAATTTGAAGCCCTCACCCCTCCCTGGATTCGGCTGATTACGCCCGTCTTTTATCCCGCGACAGGCCTAGCCCTACCAGCCCAAGTACCAGAATGACCCAGGTCGCCGGTTCGGGTACCACGGCGTCGACATAGTACGAGAATTTATCACCACCGGCTTCACGATTGGATTCGAAGACGAAAATAAGTGGATTATTTGAAGCGTGTGAGTCGAGCGGTCCCACCGTTGTGTCACCAATGGTGTAGGTGGCCTGGCGAGTATCCAGGTTTAATTCGGTGACAAATTTGTTCCATTGGTCAACGGCATACGTTACCCGGTTTCCGTCACCATCAAACAAATCCGTCCAGCCGCTGCCGTTCCAGTAATCCATTGGTCCGGCCGCGCCGTCATGGTCGGTGCGCAGTCCAGCAGAGATACCCCATTTATTGGCTCCGCCCCCGTCGGCGCCCCTGAAATGTGCATTGGCTTGTTGCCCGCCTTCCGACGGCATATACATCATGTATTCGGATCGCAGAATGCCGGTGTTCGGTTCTGACCCTGCAGTGAACAACGAGGCATTGGCCCTCACGTCGTCGCCGCCAATTGAATGGTACTGAAAATATTGACTCCCTGAGTGCGCGGCTGGGCCAGTCAGGCCGGCGTGATTAGCGCCTGCTGCACTAACGTCTGTGTGACCACCGTTGCCGCCGTTGGAAAAAGTCCAGCCACTGGTGATCGCCGGGCCGGGAGGCGAGTCGATCGTGCCCGCCTCGAAACCGTCTTCAAAAAGGGTGGTCACCGTGCTCCCATCGTTGTAGGTGACGAGGACCGCAGAAGCGGGGTTGATTACCATGGTGACACACGCCACGACCAACAGAAATAACAATGTCATCTTCGTTCTCATGAGATCACTCCTCCAAAATAGGTACCAAAGACTGTCTTCCCGAGAAGACAGCCGGAATACAAAATCATCGTTTTTCGTTCGTTTCTACCAACAAAAAAAGATGTCCGTTGAGACTTGCCGAGCCGATCGTTTTACCGATGACAGGAAAGTAACAACGGACATCTTTTGAGTTTGACCAACAAGAAAGGGCACAGCCCGATCGGCAAAGAACTTAGTGGATAATCGTGTTTTACAATCATTGGCTTTCTCTCCCAGGGCTGAATTGCAAACTAACACGCTACTTGTAGAGTACCTAACGATGATACCAGCATTTTAAAGGCAATCCACCCACCAGATGGGGGGTTACAAACTTGTTTGCTGGCCTGACAAGAGTTTGGTTTTTTCAACGACCTTAGTGGCGACTGTCGATATGAAACTGCGCGGTAACCTGCTTGCCCGAAACGACTTCTGCGGCTGTGATCGCCCAGTGGCCGGTTGGGCTGTTGAAGGCTGGTACGAATGAGAAGTACCCTGTTCCCCGTGGCAGATAGACTGTTCGGGTCAGGTGCTCCTGTTGGTGGCCGTGGGGGTCGCTCACTTCGACGTGTATCGCATGTGGCCCCATGTCGTCAGTTTGAGCCACCACGCCGATAGCGATTTCAACGGGCTCACCCTGTGTGGCCTGTTGTGGCACACCGATCGTCAGACTGTCCACCACGTAGGGCAGCGCCGCGTACATCCGCGCTTGGCCCGGGTTGATCGTGGCGTTAGTCGGTCCGCCAGAACCGAGGTATTGCTGAGTTCGCACATCGTACACGTGCGTCCGCGCGGGGAAAGGTAGGACGACATCACGCGGTTTTCTGTCGTCCACGTCAAACGCTGGTAACACACCATAGTAGCGCACACGGCCGTCGGTGAACTGCGTCACTTCGACACGGCCGGCAGCCGATCCATCGCGGTGCTTGATTTGAAATGGCGGGTACAGGTGGTTGGTCTGCACAAGCAGCGTGGCGAAGGCTTCACGCAGACGTCGCTCTTGTCCGCTTCGGCGCAAGCCAATGTAACCATAAAGATCCGTGTTGAGATACACCGCCTGGCCCGCTCCATGAGGATGTGTGAAGAATGCCGGTGTTCCGTCGTCGTGATAGGCGCGTGCCTCGGCCGTGTCGCGGGTCACCGGGTCATGAAACATGGTTTCAAACTGAACGCCACCGGCGATATCGGCTACCAGCCTGGCCCGGCCACGTCTGACCTCCAGGTTTTCTCTTTGGATGCCGAAAAGGTCGTCCAGCGCGGGCTGGGGTCGAATCCGTCCGTGACTGTCACGTAGCCCACAACGGTAGTCGGCAATCAGGACCCCGCCACCTGCAACGAACTGGCGAATCTGGTCGATCTCCTGGTCCGAAAGTGAGACGACAAAGGGCAAAATAAGGACCCGTGTACCCGAGGTGGCCAGGGCGCCTGCCTCGATCTGCTGTCGTGCGAGTGTGCGCGGCTCGAAGCCAATGTCGTGCAACAAGGTGTAGACGTTGGCCGACGCCACCGCGTAATGTCCCTTGGGAGTCACGCCGCCCCAGATCTGCTTCATCTCCTCGTCCTCGTAGATCCGCGCTGCCAGGTTGGGTGCCATCCAGAACGCCACGCCGATTCCCAGGTTGCCCACGTGGTTGGCCACACCACTCTCGATGGTGCTGGCGTGCCAGTTAACCGCTGAATAATGCACGGCGATCGGAGAAATTTCCTTGCGAGCATGGGCCAGCAGCGTGCCAGGTCCACGTTTGATTTGTCTGACGGACTTGGCCATCGACTCGGCGACCGGTGTCAGCCCCAGGTCCCACCGTAGCGGACCGTTGGCCGGATGAAGAAAAGTGGCTTGCCACCACCAGGTGCTGTTCATGCCGTTGAGTAACAGGTACCAGGGAACGTAAGCGCCACCATATTGGCGATTGGCCGCGTTGATCCAGCATCCACGCAGCGCGGCGTTGTCCCCGAACGAGCTGATTGCTTCACCGTTGAATATCCCCCAGGGGGACTTTTCATCGACTAGATAACTCGTGTGGTACACATTTAACATTTCCATATCCTGTGACAGCTCCCACCAGTCGATGCCGCTGTAGCTGGAAAACTTCGCGGCTCCATCCCAACCCACCCAAGCGTCGGGGTCCTCTTGGCGGATGGCCTTTCTCATCCGACGGTGGCCGTCGGTGAAGCTTCGTGTCACGAACGCACGGAAATCAACCCAAGCCGACGGATTGTCCATACTCGGTAGCATCTGCTGTTCGTTGTCAAAGCGAATGTCATCCCAGGAGGCAAAGTTGCTTCCCCACTGGTCGTTCAGCGCCTCCATATCCGGATAAACTTGGCGCAAATACTGACCAAACTTGGTCCATGAAGCGGCACTCTCGGGGATGCGGCCGTCGCGTTTGAAATTCACGAAATTTTCATCGCCCAGCGTGTGACCCAGCGGGTTGTAGGGTCGAAAGTTCCGGGCCCTTTCCCGGGCCAATTTCTCGGCGTCGACGAGCCACTGCTCGTTGAGCAATTCCTTATCCAGCGAGGTGGCGTGGAACGAAGACGTGTAAGGCACGGTGCGCAGGTGGCAGAGTGCCGCATCACGGGCCTCGTTCACATAGGGCATTCCATCGGCCCACGCGTCTGCTGCGGCATCGCGTCGCAGCACGTTCCACTGCTGGCGTCGCCGCCACGAATCGGGCGAATATCTCTTCTCAACGTCGTGCTTCCAGTAAAGCATGTGGAAATCGGTCGGCCGCACGTTCTCGGGCATCAGAACCTCCACGCTGGCGACCGCCTCGGGGCCACGTTGAGAGTGGACCGTCATTTCCAGACGGTTCAGTACCGAAAGCGACCCCATCGGTGCGGCGAGTTCCATTTCATTGGAAAACGGTTGGGGATCCGTCGAGAGCAACAAGCGGTCCCAATTATCGTACCATCTGGTCACCACCTCGAGGTTCGCTGTTTCTCCCTCTGCGTCCAAACGGCAATGCAGCCGGTCACCGGCGCTGACCTCCAGGTCCTCTTGGTTCACGATCGAAAGGTTGAATTGTACGTCCGACGGCACCGTGAACCGAATGGCATCCCAGTCCACCGTCACACTGTTGCGGTCGGTGACCCTTACTTCGGCATGGTACTGGCCACCGGGTAACTGTGGCAGCGCGACCCTTACCAATTCGCCGGGCCTGGTTTTTGTGCGGGTGTCCAGAACCTTTTCGTACGAATCGCGCCGATGGACGGCGATCTGCACGGACATGCCGCTCGCCCCGTTGAGCTGAATTTCAATCTGGCCGTTGTCGAAGCGCGTGGCGGTTACCAGCTGGTGTGCCCTGCTGCGCGCCGCGCGCAATAAAAACCAGCCAGCGCGGGCGGCGGAAAATTCGAAGTCCGATTGCTGCACAGAGGCACTGAGCAGGTAACCGTGTGCGGGATGGTTGTTCGCATAAAAATGGATCAGCCGTCCTTTGCCACAGCGGTACAGGCGGGCATGACCTTGATAGCCCCCATTCTCACCGACGCGGAAAACGAAGCGGTCAGCACCGATTGCTGTCTCCTCGAGACCCAGCCCCATTTCCTTAATATCTTTGCGCAGTGAATCTTCCAGCCCGCCCACCATCATGCCCCGCCCCGCCGCAATCTTCTTCAACAGGGATCGACGGATGTCTTGCGGGTAACGGTACCATGGAGGCGTCCTGCTCATGACCACGACTTCCCATTCCGACGACAGGGCACGACGCATGTTTGCCAGGACTTCTTCTTCGGTGGGGATCAGGTCCGGCCAGAAATGTCCTACGACACGAAACCCCCAATCGATGTATCCGTGGATATCAAGCGATGACATCGTCAATACGGTGCCGTCGATCTCGAAACGTTGCATCAGCTCGAAGCTATCGTGCTGGGCACCGTACGGTGCCAGGAAGACGACTTTCACCGGTCCGCCGGCAAGCCGTTTCCCCCACTCGGTGCGCGCATTGCTGGCACGTGCTTCTGCGCTGATGGTACAACAGCAACCTGCCACTACTGTCAGCGCAGTAGTCCATCGGAGCGTATTTTTCCACCGTCGTACCGAATTCATACTTACCTCGCTGGCGAGTTGTTTTTTTAAATTAATTCTAAAAATCATCCCAGGCGATTTTGCCAGTGCTGACGTCGTGCCGATATCTGGAATTCAACACAGTTGCGTTTGTTCCAGAGAACCACTTTGACCAACTCAAACGGGTAATAACAGCCAAGGGATAGAAGAATTTTGAAAAACTGCAATGTGTTTAGCTGTTGATTTGACCGATAGTGAGAATAATTTCAAACCCGATTCTGTATCAACTGGCGGTTGTCAGCAAGGGAAGTGACAAAGAAAGAGTCAGAGACAAAAATCTTGTTAAACCCCGCAATTTGTGATACATTTACATTGTCCTTTTCAAGAGCCGTCGAGCCAACGAGGAGATGTCGTCATGTTGACCATCTTGGGCAACGCTAGTGGAACGTGCTGTGATAGGATGTCGCGGCGGAACTTCCTCCGTATTGGCTCTTTGGGGATGGGCGGTCTTACACTTGCGCAACTGTTGCGTGCCGAGGCGGCTGCCGGCATGGGGCGGTCGCACAAAGCGGTTATCATGATTTTCCTGCCCGGTGGGCCACCTCATCAGGAGATGTGGGATATCAAGACCGCTGCACCCAGCGAGATCCGTGGTGAGCTCAACGCGATCAACACCAACGTGCCCGGTATCGATATTTGCGAACTGTTCCCCCGGTTGGCTTCGATTGCCGACAAACTAGTTTTTATTCGTTCGGTCGTCGGTGCCGACGGTCTTCATAATTCCTTTCAGTGCATGACTGGCCGTAAACAGGGTGATCAACCTCCGGGTGGATGGCCCGGATTTGGTGCGTGGGTCTCGCGTCTGACCGATCCGGTCAAACCGGGGATGCCTACCAATATGAGCCTGTTCCACAATTGCATCACCCAGGGGTGGGGCGAGCCAGGCCAGGCCGGTTTTCTGGGTCGGGCCCACTCGCCATTTCGGCTCAACGATAGTAACGCCGGCGACTTGGTGCTCAATGAAATCACCGTCGATCGCTTTCGGGATCGTCGCAAGTTATTGACCACGATGGATCGTCTCCGCCAAGAAGTGGATAGCAGTCGAGTCATGGATGGCCTGGACGTTTTCCAACAACAGGCCATTGGTATTCTGACGGGTGCGAAACTTGCCGAGGCGTTGGATCTCTCCAAAGAAGATCCCCGGCTGGTCGAGCGCTACGGTAAAGGTGATCCGACGCCGCTGGGCAATGCGCCTGGGCGCGTGACCGAAGACTTCCTGGTTGCCCGTCGGCTGGTTGAGGCAGGTGCGCGGGTTGTCACACTTAATTTTGGCCATTGGGATTGGCATGGCAGTTCAGCGGATACCGTGGTCGAATCTCGTCGGGATTTTCCGATTCTGGATCAGGCTGCCTCGGCACTGGTCGAGGATTTGCACAACCGTGGCCTGGACCGGGACGTGACTGTCTTGATGTGGGGCGAATTTGGTCGTTCACCAAAAACCATCGCCGGCGGCGGACGCGGCCATTGGCCACCCGTTTCCTGTGCTCTGTTGGCCGGTGGCTCGATGCGCGCCGGTCAAGTGATTGGTGCAACTGATCGTCAGGGCGGAGAGGCTGTTGAACGACCGGTGACGTTTCAGGAGGTCCACGCCACGATGTACCACAACCTTGGCCTGCACCCCGCTGGTGATGAGCGGATCTTTGACCTGCGCGGCGCCCCACACGAGATTGTCAACAAGGACGTGGAGCCGATCGGCGAGATTGTGTGATTCCTGTGGTGGAATTCGTCCAGCAACCTTGCCGAAATAATTCCAAACGCGTGCCAGCGGAATGCAGTATTTCACGTTGGGTCTTGTAGTTTGAGGATTCAAGAATCAAATTTCCCGAGTCCTGTTTCCCACCGCATCTACTTCTCTCCCTGCTAGGGAAGTACTTTTTCGATCGCAGCTTGGATTTGACGATCGCTTCCGGGGGCTACCCAATACCAAACATTGCTAAATTTGTCCGCGAATCCTTGCCGGGTCGGTAGGTAGCCTGGCCAGCATTCACCGTAGCCGATCGATATCACGAAAGAGTCACGAGCTTGCCGCTGCGCCAACAGTTGATAGCCGACAAAAGCCTCGCCAGGAAAAAGCAAGATTTTTGCAGCACCCAAGTCGATGCAGGGAAAGTCGATCTTCTGCCCGTGATCGACTCGAGATCGGCTCGCCAGTCCCATGGCGGCAAAGATCCGGTCCCGAGTGCTTGCCGTCGTATCGTGCAACACGCGAGTCATGGCCTCGGCGGTGTGGTCGGGGGACTGGCGAAACGGCAAATCGAGATCCGCGTTTCGAAAAATGGCTTGTGTGAGACGATGTTTTTCGGTGGTGCTGAATGATCTTTTCATGGCATCGTACAACCGTTTGGCCAAGAGCGGACGACGGTCCGCTGATCCGTCGTTGTATTTACCGGCGGTCACATCGCCGCTGCAACCCGACACGTAGACATGATGAATCGAGGGATTGTCGCGCTGGATTAATCTGCGGGCCATGCCGACGAAGTCAAAGCTGACGCCACCCTTTCCATAGTAGCTCATTGGGTGTGTTGCGTAGGCGTGCAGGGTGGCGATCGGTTGATCATCGTCCCAGAAGCTGAGCGTACGCAGCCACGGATCGATCAAGCCGTCAGGGGCGTCTCGATGGAAGCGATCGCCGCCAGAGATGCTGGTGCGGTCATAGTGGACACTGCCGTCAGGGTGTACCACGCGGCGATTTGAGCCGATCCGCTCAACACGTGCTTTTCCAATACCCAAATGAGTAACGCGGCGGGCGTCTTTGAGGCTGTTTTGGGCGGACCTTGCCGTACGTTCAATGCACGCTTGCTCGAATTCAAGGTCGAACATGACACCGCGCATGCCAGTGTCAGCCAACAGTTCCGCAGCACCGACATCGGTCAACGGTGCGTCATGCTGGTGAACGCAGCACACAAGGACCCGCTCGTATTGGGTACCCACCGCTTTGGCGAGCGCTGCTCGCCAGTGGTCGTACGACCGATTCCGAATCTCACACCAATCGATAGCGCACAAGACAATCGGTTTCTCCGCGCCGAGTAACACGAAACCTCGCGCCAGCAGCGGATCGACGATTTCCACCGCGGGTGGGTAAATGCCCCCCAACAGCGGATGACCGACTGGACAGGTTACATCCGAGTTAAACGTGGCCAGACGAAACGGTTCCGGCTGAGTCTCCTCACCCTGAGCCTGCAGGCAAAAAAACAAGATGGACCATGCCTGGAAAATCCGCAGGCCAAAATTCTTCATGAGCCACTTTTCCAGCGGATGAGAACCATGCCTGGGATCTGATAGTTGCCGTAGCTGGTAAGGATGGTGCCATCACTCAGTGCCGTGGTGGCGATATGTCCGGCAACACACTCGTACCCTTGGTACTTGTTATCCTGGTTGTATCCACTGTTGTGACCCTGTTCGAATTGGTCCAGGACATATTTGCGGCTCGTATCCCAGGTGAGGCCATTGTCATGGCTGACCATGGCTTCGCACCCATGCTTGAAGCTGGCAAGTTGACCGTCCTGAATATCGATTCGCACGATGAACGTCATCAGCATATCACCGTTTGGCAGGAGTTGCACATTGGCATGGTGCCGGCCAGCCTCGAAAAAAATCTGCGGTTTTGTCCATGTGCGGCCATCATCCTTGGATACCGAGACTGCCGTTCCGCAGAAATTATCGCGTGCTGGCGGATCATAGAAATATTGTGGAGGGATGTCAGTGCGCAAGCCGGCTACGATCCATCCGTTGGCTGCCCGTGCAAAAGAACCTTCGACGAACCCGCGGCGGTGGATTTTTCCGTTGAATTTGACTTCATGATGCCACTCGGGTGGTTCCACTTCATCGGTCCAAGTGCGTCCTCCATCAGAAGACCAGGCAATTTTTCCACTGACATCGCGCGTGCGCCAGGGGTCAGGCCCTTGCTCAATAAGATACCTGTTGCTGCCAAACTCAGCGATTCTCACCGCGCTGCCGTTGCTATCCCGGTCGACCAACTGGTTTCCCTCACCCGCCGCCGTCCAGCCTTGGGTGGGGTGTTTTGTTTCCCCGACAGGAGTCAGTCTTTTATTCGGTTCATCAACGTATTGCCATGTTTTTCCGTAGTCGCTGCTGAAATGGCGGCGGGGTGGTGGAGATCCGCCAGCCTGAAATACCAGCTTTCCCTGACCGAGATGAGTGAGTGATGTCGCACGATGGACGGGTAATGATGCGTTGGGTACAACGATAAAGTCTCCCCAGGTTCGGCCTCCGTCTTTACTGATGGCCAACACGGGTCGCTCGATCTTTTTTCCTTCGACGCGTCGGCCCCAGGCGGAAACCAGTGCGACATGATCGTTTTCCATCCGGGCCAGTCCCATGACGCCGCCGTAACCTCCAGCAAGTTTGATACGAGCGTACTCAGCGTCTCGCCAGACCCAACCTCCTTTGCCATCTCCCTGTTTGATCCGGTGAGGCTTCCACGGATCAAGGAACACGGATTTTAGCACGGTGGGTTCTTTTGCCAGCGCAAAAACGGATGTGGTAGCCAGGACGGCCAGGACGGCCATGGTAATCCGATTGTTCGGCACTGGCCGAGCATGATCGTGGGTGGCCCAGATTGTATCGTCAGTCGCAACGGAACGGGACCAGAATTTGTGACAGTACATCGTATGGTTTTCCAGGTTTTGTGTAATCGAGTGAGCGGCTATTGGGCCCCGGTGAAGCGAATGATGGCCCTGGTCAGGTCACCCGTATCGACGTCCCCGTCACCATCAGTATCGCCGCTAGCCCACCCGTGGCCGATACCGCCTGCGCCGGTAAATCCAATGATGGCCCTGGTCAGGTCGCCCGTGTCGACGTCCCCATCCAGGTCGGTATCTCCCCGGGTTGTGTTGAAAATCGCGCTGATCAAATAATCGGCATCTGCCAGCTTCACCTCACCGTCGCGGTCAACATCGTATTGCAAATCGTTGCTGCCCGCTCCGATGGCAGCGTACAAATCGTCGATATCCTGGTCGTCAACCGCACCGTCCAGGTTCACGTCGCCGGGAAGTGCGGGGCTGGAAGAAACATCGATTGTGACGGTGGCGGGCGCCGATGTGATCAACTCGGCGGTCAAACTGAAATCGAAACTCAGATCCGAACTGTGAGGGGTCTGCTGGTGAACCTCGACGCCGATCACGTTGGTCCCATCGACCAGTAAACGTGGATCGATGGAAAACGTTGTCGTCGTATTTTCTCCGCCTGTTATTTCATCGGAATAGGTAGCGTACGTGGCATTGGCAGGTAGCCCCTGGTCGCGAAACACTTCAAATCCATTCACGTAAACGGCCGCCACGTCATCGCGCAGCAACCAGGCATCGACGGTTTCCATCCGATTGACCATTTGAACTTCGAATTCATGCCGAAAATAGGTGGTTGCATGCTTATTCGTCTCATCATTGCCAAAATTGACTACCGTCTGTTCGTCCCCGTCTCCGTAACCGAGCTGCGAGGGACCGTGGGACCACGTCGTGTCATTGAAACCAAGTCCGCGCCAGGCGCTTCCCTGATCGGATCCGTCGTCGAGGTAGCGCCATTGGCTCCCCTGGGGAATCAGCGTGAGATGGTTATCCTCCGCGTCCCAAGCCTCGTAGACGAACGTGTCTTGTCCTTCATAACCGGCGACTGGTGTGTATGAAAATGAACCATTGGTGCCTAGCGAAAGATGACCGTGAGTTGGCGGCACGACGATGATGGCCATCAAACGGTCGTCTTCATCATCGGTGTCGTTCTGCAGGATGCCCGAGGGCGTACCGACTACCAGCGTTTGCGAAGTGAGTGCTGAATACTGGTCATCCAACGCCACAGGCAAATCGTTCACCTCCTCGACCGTGATGTGGACCACACCGTCGTCTGATCCGAACGATCCCGAACCGAACCTTTGGAGCTCAAAATCAAAGCTCAGATCCGAGCTGCCACCGGAGTATTGATGGACTTCAACGGCCAGCGTGTTTTGGCCGACAACAGCCAGACTGCTGGGAATCGAGAAGGTGACCGGGGTCGCCTCGTTCCCGTGGCTGATCATGGCATTGGCAAAATCATTGAAGCTTGCTCCGCTGGCCAGGTTAGGATCTCGATAAACTTCGACGCCGTTGAGGTAGACCGCCGCGGCATCGTCGCGCAGCACGCTGGCCATAAAATCGAGTGAACCGATCGACGTAAGCTCAAAGTCTGTGCGAAAATAAGTGGTGGCATACTTGTGAGCCGAATCGGGGCCATATCCAATCTCCGTCACTTCGTCGTCTTCGCCGTAGCCCAGTTCGGCTGTGCCGACGGCCCACGCCGCGTCGTTATACCCGGGCGCGCGCCAGGCAGTGCCCTGGTCAGACCCGTCGTCCAGGTACCGCCAGGAGGACCCGAAGTTCAGTAATGTGTGCTCGCCGCCAGTGACGTCCGAGGTGCGGTAGCTGAAACTGTCCGTGCCCGAAAATCCCTCGTCCGGTGTGTAGCTGTAATTCCCATCGAGAGTCATCACGACCGTACCGTGTTGGGGAGGTACGAGTAACTCGGCGGTCATCGGTTCACTGTCAGGCTCGACATCGTTGTGTAGCACTCCCATCTCAACGTTTCGTATTGCGATCAATTCCAGATCAAAGGACAGGTCCGAGCTCGTTGAAGTTGCCTGGTGAACTTCTACAGCCAATACATTTGTGCCGTCCACGATCGTCCCAGCTGGTATTCCATAAAGGCTGAAGAGTACTGGAGCGGACTCGTTGAGGTGATCAGGACTGCCTGATGCGAGCGTGCTAAACATCGCACCCTGTGCTAAGTTGTCGCGAACAATTTCGATCCCATTCAAATACACTGCAGCGCCATCATCGCGTACCAAGTTGACCAAAGGCCGTAGGATCCGAGCGGTGTCCGAGACATTAAAGGTGTGTCGGAAATAGATTGTGGGGATCTTTGAGTCTTCCCCAAACCTGTAATCAACAACCGTCACTTCATCACCGTCACCGTACCCGAATTGGGCCGTACCTAGAGTCCATTGGCCGTCGTCATAATCCGTTTCACGCCACGCGATGTGCTGGTTTAGGCCATTTGCCAGGTACTTCCACTGGGAACCCTTGGCCAGCAAGGTCACCGCGCCGGAATCAGCCTCGAGCGAGAGATCAAAACTCATGTCGCTGGTGGTCGGTGCGGCTTGATGCACCTCGACCGCCAGAAGATTGGTACCCTCAACCAAGAGGCTGACGTCGATTTCAAAGGAACTGAAATCGGTTTCATTAACTCCTGAGTCGCCAGTATAAGTGTTGTACGTGGCATCAGAGGGAAGGGCATCGTCACGATGAACTTCCACTCCGTTAAGGTAAACTGCCGCCGCATCGTCCCGCAGGATATTTAAATTCAAATCATGCAATTGGCTCGCGCCAGTGGCCTGGAACTTTGTGCGAAAATAGGTCGTGGCAAACTTATGGTTGGTGGCGAACCGGACCACGGTTGCTTCATCAGAGTCGCCGTATCCAAGCTGCCCGGGGCCGGTCGGCCACGTCGAATCGTTGAATGCCAGATCTCGCCACGCGGTCCCCTGGTCAACACCAGTGTCTAAATAACTCCAGACGGATCCCAGTGGAACAACGGTTTCATAAGGCAGGCCCGTTGCAAAAATTTCGTTTTCGTTGACAACAATGAAATCATCGACAGCCGTTGGCGAATCGGGTGTCGGTGTGACGCGGATCGAAACCAGGCCAATTCCTGTTGCGTTTGGATCGCCGACCAGACGGTAGGTAAATGTGTCTGTGCCGATGAAATTCAGCTGGGGCGTGTATTGAAAAGAGCCGTCCGACTGGAAAATCAGGCTGCCATAGGCAGGTGGATCGACCAATTCGACTGTCAGTGCCGGACCGCCGGGAAGAATAACGTCGTTATTCATGACACCCTGTGCCGTGTTGACCTGCAGGACTTCGTCTTCTCCGACCGTGTAGGCATCTTGGAGCGGGGTCGATCCATAAAACACGTCGATGGTCTGATTCACGTCAGTCTGAACGCTTGTGATCCTGCCATCGGGCCAGGTGATTTCAACATTCACGGAATCGGTATGGCTGCCAAGCCCGAAATGGAGTGT
>Ga0310342_100000187_pt1 | contig 31705 bp, 39 predicted proteins | sample S15DNA20500_MG_FD_206155 | JGI IMG/M metagenome (GOLD analysis project Ga0310342, IMG submission 206155) | Marine microbial communities from station ALOHA, North Pacific Subtropical Gyre - S1503-DNA-20-500_MG | ecosystem: Environmental > Aquatic > Marine > Oceanic | place: Pacific Ocean: North... | reverse complement strand
GTAATGCCAGCAGCACCGCAACCATTAGCACCCGTTATACCACCGATGCCCCCAGCACCCCCTACCGTTGGACCGCCGGGAACGACCATTACGCCGCCGGGACCCCCACCGGGCGTGCCAGCTGTAACCCCTACAACGCCATTACCACCAAGAGCACCGTGGGACCCTCCTTTTGGTTGGACTCCTCCCATAACTCCGTCTGATAAAGGAGGAGGAATGATTCTGGGAGGTCCATCCGGAGGAACTATACCCGGCACAAACATACCTCTTCCACCAAATATGCCTATATCAAGAGACCCGTGGGGGGGTGTGTGCCCTCACCCTGACGAAGAAATCCTATTAGCAGATGATTCATGGATAAAAGCCAAAGATATACAAGTTGGTGACAAAGTTAAAACACTAACGGCGAAGGATTTTAAAGCAGGCGAATACGAAATAACCCGCGTTGAGATTATAGACAATCAACCGCGTTGTGAGGTCTTTTTCAAGGACAGCAAAAGCATTATTAGTTCCTACAGCCACCCTTACGCAGTAGAGGACAAAGGCTTTGTTGAAGCTCAAAATATACAGGCTGGAGACACAGTAGGTGACTTAATTGTAACCGAAGTCAAACCATTAGACTGGGGATCGGTAGTAAGTTTATCCGTAGACAAAGCTGAAACTTATATGTTGAAAGCCGGTAGTGAAGACAAACCGGTTGCCGTGTTGTCACATAATAAATCCATTGCGCCACCACCAGCAGGACCAAGACCGGGAGAGCCGGGATATGAAGCATGGCGAGTAAAAAAAGATGCCGAACTGGGTCAGAAATGGGCGCAGAATCCACCAATGCCGGGAACTGGACATTGGACTGCCTACCAAAAATGGTTAGAGAGAGGAAACAACCCTATTCCGGCGGCGCAAGCAATGTTAGAAACATATCCAGTTTCTCAACCACACGGACCTCCAAGTCTTGCCGACGAGGGCAGTCCAGAAGCTCCAATAGGTCCACCCCCAACAGCTAACCAATACGGATTTACGCCCGGAGACCCAACCAAAATGTATTCTCAAGTAATGACTCCTTGGGTCAACAAAGAAACAGGCGAAACTTATAGTGCGCCGAATCCGGGATACCAACCCCCTCCCGGTAGTGCGTGGGAAAAAGCTGGTTTTGCACGTATGGATTTAACTCAACCCCCACCTACCCCCTCACCGCAACCTTTACCCATGCAACCTTTACCCATAGGGCAACAGCCCCTTCTTCCACCCATGCCCGGCAAAGAAGCAAGAACTCCGCCGTTTATAGGCAGAGGACCGGCGGCGCCATTGTCCCCCATTCCCCCCGTGAACGTAGTACAGGAAAATATAGAGCGTGAGATAATACCGCCTCAATTACCGGTTGCTCCTATACAGCAACAAGCTACTCCTAACACCCTGATGGTGCAGGATCGTGAACCAGGCCTTACCCAAGCTGATATTATGCGACCGCAAATGACTGGAACGCCAGCAACTGCCTTTCCTTCGTTGCTTCCTCACCAACAGTTTGCCCCCACTAATTTGATGGGAGAACCACAAAAGAAAGCATTGAGAGATATTTTGAAAGGTTCATTTGGTTTTGGTGGCTTATAGTATGGCTAATAAGAAATGGATTCAGAACATCAAAATGAAAAAAGGTGCTTTTACCAAACAGGCCTCTAAAGTGGGCAAAACGCCCGCTCAGTTCCAGCAAACTGTCTTAGCCAATCCCAGTCGTTATTCTCCTACCACCGTTAAACGCGCACGATTACGCAAAACCTTAGTAAGCAATAAAGTCAGCCGTACGGCATAGGGCCATGAGTGAGCTAGATCTCTCTCATCTTTCCGAAGGCGATATGCGCGAAGCCCTGTTATTGCAGGAGCGTCTTAAGCAGCTTAAAGATCAAGAACAAGCACAGAATTCTTTTTTGGGCTTTGTGGATCAAATTTGGCCGGAGTTTATAGAGGGACGCCATCATAAAATCTTTGCGGAAAAATTAGAGCGCGTAGCCAATGGAGAGATTAAGCGTTTGATTGTCAATATGCCCCCGCGACACACCAAATCAGAATTTGCGTCTGTGCATTTTCCCGCGTGGATCATGGGACGTAACCCCGATATGAAAGTCATGCAAACCACACACACGGGGGAACTGGCCGTGCGTTTTGGTAGGAAAGTGCGTAACTTGATGGACAGTCAGGAGTTTTCTCATTTATTTCCTGATGTGCGTTTGAAACCAGACAACAAATCCGCCGGTCGTTGGGAAACCAATAAAGGCGGCGAATACTTTGCCGCCGGTGTCGGCGGTGCCGTAACGGGACGGGGCGCGGATTTATTAATTATTGATGATCCCCATTCAGAACAAGACGCACTCTCTCCCCCTATGTTGAATGCGTGTTATGAATGGTACACATCGGGTCCACGCCAACGTCTCCAACCTGGAGGAGCCATCGTCATTGTAATGACGCGGTGGAGTACCATTGATTTGACGGCAAAATTAATAGAACACATGAAAGAACCGTTGGCAGACCAGTGGGAAATTATTGAGTTTCCTGCTGTTTTTCCTGAAACCGATAACGTACTGTGGCCGGAATTTTGGAATCGTAAAGAGTTGGATGGCGTTAAAGCGTCACTGCCGGTCAGCAAATGGAATGCGCAGTGGTTACAAAATCCCACAGCTGAAGAAGGCGCGATTATTAAACGGGAATGGTGGAAAGAATGGGAAGAAGATGAAATTCCCCCCGTTAAATACATTATTCAAAGTTACGACACGGCGTTCTCTAAAAAAGAATCAGCCGACTATTCCGCCATTAGTACCTGGGGCATATTTGAATTGAATGAAGATGAAGGCGATCATATTATTTTAATGGACTGCAATAAGGGCCGTTGGGATTTTCCCGAACTGAAACGAATTGCGTGGGAAGAATACAAATATTGGGACGTGGACATGGTGTTGATTGAAGCCAAAGCCACCGGAATGCCATTGACGCAAGAATTGAGACGCATAGGTATACCAGTGGTTAACTACACACCGGTTCGCGGACAAGATAAAGTAGCCAGGATGCACGCCGTAGCTCCCATGTTTGAAGCCGGTAAAGTATGGGCGCCCAAAGAAAAGTTTGCCGAAGAGATGATTGAGGAATGTGCGTCCTTTCCCTTTGGTGCATACGATGATTTATGTGATAGTATGACGCAAGCATTAATGCGTTTTCGTGAAGGTGGCTTCTTGGAATTGGCTACTGATTACGAAGATGAGCCAATAGAAAGGCGTGAAAGAGTATATTACTAAGGAAGATCATGGCTGAAAGAAAAAGCGAAAAAAGACTAACTCCAGATCCTGTTGCCTTAAATCCTATTGAATCCAACCTTGAGGGAATAGATCCCAATATTGCTCAAGCCGTAGATGCAATTGACGTCGCTTTGTCGGAACCCGATGAAGCCAACGTTGAAATACAAGAGGATGGCAGTGCCATTGTAGGACCTGAATTACAGGCACCCATTAATTCAGCATTTACTGCGAATTTAGTGGATTTAATAGACGTCACAGAATTGTCACAAATCTTTATGGACTTATACGCAGCCGTTGAACGCGATAAAGGTTCGCGTAAAGAATGGGAACAGACGTATATAGATGGTCTGAAATATTTAGGCATGCAATTTGATGAGGAAAGATCGCAACCGTTTGAAGGAGCCACCGGCGTCATTCACCCATTACTTGGCGAAGCAGTAACACAATTCCAAGCACAAGCGTACAAAGAGTTGTTACCCTCCGGTGGCCCCGTTAAAACGCAGGTGGTGGGAGACTACACTTCGCAGAGAGAAGAACAAGCGCAACGGGTGAAAGAATTTATGAATTACCAGTTGCTTCATGTAATGCAGGAATACGATCCCAACCTGGATCAACTATTGTTTTACTTGCCCTTATCTGGCAGCGCCTTTAAAAAGATTTATTACAACGAAACCATGGGACGCGCAATGGCCCAGTTTATTGCTTCTGAAAATTTAGTGGTCCCTTATGAAACTACGGATTTATTAGGTTGCAGTCGTATTACGCACATTATTAAGATGACTCGTAATGAAGTTTTGAAATTGCAAGCCACTGGTTTTTATGCGGATGTACAGATTGATGACGGCGATACCTTTAATCGCTCTGAAGTAACAGAACAGATAGATCGCTTGCAAGGGGTTGAACCCAATGAAGGCGACGAAGAAATCGTCACCATATATGAAATACACACTAATTTAGACATCGCCGGATTTGAAGATCTGAATCAAGAAGGAAAAGCGTCCGGCATTAAGTTACCTTATATTGTAACGCTCGATATTACTTCCAATGAAGTGTTGTCTATTCGTCGTAATTGGAAAGAACAAGATCCGCTTAAAAACAAAATTGAATATTTTGTTCACTACAAATTTTTACCAGGTTTAGGCTTTTATGGGTTTGGCTTAACTCACATGATTGGAGGTCTCTCAAAAGCCTCCACATCTATTTTGCGTCAACTGATTGACGCAGGTACGCTCTCCAACCTCCCCGCTGGTTTTAAAACCAGAGGTATTCGTATCCGTGACGAAGCTGAACCCATTCAACCTGGAGAATTTCGTGATGTAGACGCTCCTGGCAGTAGTTTACGGGACTCCTTAATGCCCTTACCTTTTAAGGAACCGTCACAAACTCTATTGCAATTGATGGGCATATTGGTAGAAAGTGGTAAACGCTTTGCTTCCATAGCTGATTTGAATGTGGGAGACGGCAATCAGGCAGCGCCTGTCGGCACTACGGTAGCACTTCTCGAGCGTGGCACTAAAGTCATGAGTGCTATTCATAAGCGTCTGCATTACGCCCAGAATATTGAGTTTAAATTACTGTCTGAATTATTTAAACAATACTTACCGCCGGTTTACCCTTACGCTACCAATAACGGAGCGCAAGAAGTTAAGCAAACTGATTTTGACGATCGCATAGATATTTTACCCGTCTCTAATCCGGATATATTTTCTACCAGTCAGCGTATTGTGATGGCCCAAGAGATGTTGAAATTAGTTCAAAGTAATCCTGGTATTCATGGCCCCGAAGGAACGTTTGAAGCCTATCGCCGTGTGTATGCTTCGCTCGGTGTAGACAACATAGATCAATTATTGCAACCCCCCCCAGATCCAACTCCCCGACCTGTTGAAGCGTGTGCGGAAAATGCCGCGTTAATATCGGGCCAACCGGCACAAGCATTCTTCCAACAAAATCACGATGCTCATGTCGCTGCACACGCTCAACTTTTAGCGGACGGGATTGCGCAAACTAATATGGCATTGCAAGCTATGATTCAATCTCATATTTTTCAGCACTTGCAATTAAAAGCAGACAAAATGGCGATGGAACAAATGCCACCAGAAATACGTCAACAGTATGATCAGTTAAGTCAACAAGCGAGCCAGGTTCCCCCTTCCGAAGCCAGTCAACTGAAGCAGCAAGCAGCCGATATGCTAGCTCAGTTTTCAGCGCCTATTTGTGCGCAGTTGGTGCAAGAGTTTATGCAGACGTATAAACCACAAAATGATGAGGACCCATTGGTTACTATACGTAAACAGGAGTTGGCATTGAAAGGCCAAGATCTGGCGCAACGCGCTCAAGAATTCCAGTCTAAAGAAGAAAGACAGTGGGCAGAAATGGAGAAGGACATAGACATTGATGAAGATCGCTTGAACTTACAAGAAAAGATTGCTCTAATACGTGATGAAACGGCTCAGGATAGATTGGACCAAGCCGAGCGGTTCCATGAAGATGATATGAGGAAACAATAATGCCATACGGACCAGGAACTTACGGAAGTAAGAGAGGGAGACCCCCTAAAAAGAAAAAGAGCAATAAAAAAGGTAAAAAGTCTAAGCGACGTTAAAATGCCTTGGAGAGCTAAAGGACGCGAAGTTCAGAAAAAAAAAGGTGGTAAGTGGAAACATCATGCATGGGCAAAGAGCGCTGAAAGTGCAAAAAGAATGGTTAAATTACTTTATTCAAAGGAGAAAAAATGAAAGGTAAAACTTTAAACACAGGAAAGAAAGGACCCGCTTTTGGAGCAGGACCTACTATTGCAGAAGTGTCAGGAACGGTTGCTATTAGCAAGCAAAAGACGCCAAAGGTCACGCGCAATAAAATACCTTATGCTAATAAAGGTTTGGGTCCATTAGTAACTAAGAAATCTTTTAAAGCCAGTACAAAACCTGATCCCGGTATGGGCAAAGGCAAAAGTAGAGGTGGAGGAGCAGCTTCTTACGGTACCAAGTTTGAAGGCATTTTTTAGTGGATCCATTATGGCTCGCGGATAAAGTTTTTAAACTGATCCGCGCAAAGAGAGAACAACTTGCTGAAATTTTAATTGGAGGGGGTGTTAAGGATATGGAACACTACCAACACTTAAGGGGACAAATTGAAGCGTTGGATTATTTAGAAGCAGAATTCCAAAGTATTATTGGAAAAGCAACAGAGGATGTAGTAGATGAGTAAAGTATTAGTTCCCAATCATATTGCTGAAGAACAAGAAACGGAAGCAAAAAATAAAAATCAAGAAGAAGAAAAAAAAGAAGTAAGCATAGATAGTGCTTATGTACCTGAAGAAGAAAGGGTACTAGATCCTACATTATTAGATAAAAGTTTATTAGAAAGAATGCCAACCCCAGCCGGTTGGCGTATATTGGTTTTGCCCTACGCAGGGAAGGGCGTTTCGTCAGGTGGTATTCATCTCGTACAAGAGACAGTATCACGGGAAACTTTAGCAACAGTCGTTGCTTATGTCCTGAAAAAAGGACCCTTGTGCTACAACAATAAGGAAAAACATGGTGACAGCCATTGGTGTCAGGAAAAAGATTGGGTTTTAATAGGACGTTATTGTGGCGCCCGCTTCAAATTAGAAGATGGTGCTGAAGTTCGTCTTATCAATGACGATGAAGTTATTGCGACCATCGGAGATCCTTCTGACATACTAGCTGTTTAAGTAAAATTAAATCAAACATGGAGAAAGACCATGCTACCAGAAAAAAATGTAGTACAAGACGATGACTTTACTGAAGTTGAAGTTACGCACAAAGAAGAAGAAGCAGCAGCCGAGAAATCAGCAAATGTTTCTCCCCCTGAATCATCCGCCGAACCGGCTGAAAAAGAAGAAGAGCTAGAACAGTACAGCACTAAAGTTCAAAAACGTATTGATAAACTCACCAGGAAACTGCGTGATTCAGAACGTAAAGAACAAGCTGCCGCTCATTTTGCTCAAAATGTTTATACTGAAAATCAACAATTACGTCATCGCACTCAAACAGTTGATGCTGGCTTTTTGTCTGAATACGAAAATCGTATTAAGGCTCAAGAAGCGCAGGCTAAACAAGCTTATCAGGAAGCATTTCAAAGTAATGATTCAGAAAAAATGACAGACGCTCAAGGCGTATTGTCAAAAATAGCTGTTGAAAACGAGAGACTTAGAGTAAGTAAAACGCAACATGAAAATCAGCAAAAACAAATAGCATCTCAACAACAGGCACAGGCGTATGCTCCTCAACCTCAACCACGTATTCCGGACCCTGATCCACAAGCAGTAGATTGGGCCGAAAAAAACGAATGGTTTGGGGATAATGAGCCTATGACATTAACTGCTTTTAGTATTCATCGTGACTTAATTGAAAATCAAGGTGTTGCAGTTAACTCAAAAGAATACTATGATGAAATAGATAAAAGAATTCGGAAGGAGTTTCCTCAGAAATTTAATGATGAAGAAACAGTTGAAACAACAGACAGTCCAGTTGCCCAGACTGTCGCTCCCGTTTCAAATGCTTCCGGAGGTGGGCGTAAAAGTAAACGTATTCGACTATCGAAATCGGAAGTTGATATGGCAAGAAGGCTAAACGTGCCGTTAGAAGAATATGCTAAATTCGTCAAGAGGTGATAATTATGTCAGATGAAGACGCAAGATCCAGGACAGAACTGGATTCAAGAGAAGATGAAACGCGGGAGGAAGAGACCGCGCGTAAACCTTGGGCTCCCCCCCAAATGTTGGAAACTCCGGAACCGCCAGAAGGCTATCATTATAGATGGATTCGAGCGGAATACGTGGGACAAGAAGATCGAAAAAACATAATGTCTCGTACCCGTGAAGGCTATGAATTAGTCAAAGCGGAAGAGATGGGTGATTTTGAGCTTCCTTCCATGGATGATGGAAAACATGCAGGAGTGGTAGCCGTTGGAGGTTTGTTACTTGCCAAGGTTCCTATTGAGACACGCGATGAAAGAAATGCTTATTTCGCACAACGCGCCGACAGCCAAATGCAAGCGGTCGACAATGATCTCATGCGGGAATCCAACCCAAGTATGCCTATCCTTAAACCGGAAAGGCATAGTAAAGTAACCTTTGGTGGAAGTCCCAAAAAGGGCTAACACCATTAATTAGGAATGTAATATGGCAAATAAAGACAGAGCATTCGGGTTAAGACCCGTACGTAAACTGTCGGGTGATTATTACGCCGGTGGACAAAATAAATTCACGATTGCTGCTAGTTATGGCACTGCTATCTATCAAGGTGATATAGTAGCTGCAGTAACAGCGGGCAATGTTGAAAGAATCGCAGCGGGTGGCTCAGGCTACGTGCTCGGTGTTTTTAACGGGTGTTTTTATACTGACCCTAGTACATCTAAACCTACATGGAGCAATAAATATCCGGCAACTACTGCCGCGAGTGATATTGTTGCTTTTGTGGTAACTGATCCTAATATAATATGTGAAATTCAAGCAGACGATACGTTCCCAAGAACGGATTTGTTTGGTAATTTTGATATTGTGGACAGTTCCCCCGTAGGAGACGCCTACTCCGGTAGAAGTCATTTAGAGTTAGATGTTACCACTGGTGCAACCACCGCCACACTTCCCATAAAGGCTATTGAAATTTCACAAGACCCTGAAAACTCTGATGTTGGAAGCGCTAATACTAACGTTCTCGTTACTATTAACAATTCCTTGTTTTCAGCAGGAACCACAGGGTTAGCATAAGGAGTATAGGAAATGGCAGCAATTTCTAGAGCGCAATTAGCGAAAGAGCTTGAGCCGGGTCTTAACGCCTTATTTGGAATGGAATATGACCGTTACGAAAATGAAACCAAAGAAATTTACGACACGGAATCTTCGGATCGTGCGTTTGAAGAAGAGGTTCTCATTATCGGATTTGGGAATGCTCCGGTTAAGAACGAAGGTGACAGTGTTAATTATGATGATGCAAGTGAGGGCTATACTGCAAGGTATACGCACCAAACAATTGCATTAGCATTTGCACTAACAGAAGAAGCAGTTGAGGATAACCTCTATGACAGGCTTGGTTCACGTTATACGAAAGCGCTTGCGCGTTCGATGGCACATACCAAACAAGTTAAAGGAGCAGCTACTCTTAACAATGCTTTTTCGGCATCTTATACTGGTGGCGATGGCGTAGCTTTAGTTTCAACTTCTCACCCTTTGGGTGGTAATGCTGGAACATTAAGTAATCGTCCAAGCACTTATACAGACTTAAATGAAACTTCACTTGAACAAGCAATGATTGACATTGCTGCGTTTACAGATGACAGAGGAATGATTGTTGCGTTACAAGGCATGAAACTTATAGTTCCGCCTAATTCGCAATTTATCGCTGACAGATTGTTAGAAACCCCTCTACGTCCGGCGACAGCAGACAATGACATCAACGCTATGCGTAACATGGGAATGCTTCCAAATGGATATGTAGTCAATCACTTTTTAACAGACACGGATGCGTGGTTTGTTAAAACTGACTGCCCAGATGGATTTAAGCATTTTGAACGTGCGCCTCTTACAACTGCATTAGAAGGTGATTTTGACACCGGCAACATGCGTTATAAGGCAAGAGAACGTTACAGCTTTGGCTACAGCAACTATCGTTGCGTGTATGGTAGTGAAGGTGCGTAAGCTTTAAGTTTATTAGGAACGCATGGTTATGACGTTTCTCACTCAATCATAACCAAAAAGGGAGTCTTTGGACTCCCTTTTTTTATGTGCTATCCTATTTCTTTTAAATAACGGAGAATGCTTTATGTGGAAAAAAATTGTAAAATTTTTTAAATGGGCAGCAACTTATGAAAGTGACAACAACAGTAAGAAGAAAAAAGAAGATGATGCAGCAATTATCAGACGCGCTCAAGATAAAAAAGAAAAGGTTCAAGAAAAGTGGAGAAAGAATACTGTTTGGGAAAAACCTAAGCGAGCAAGAACTGTTAAAGGCAGATACAAAGCCGATGACAAATCTACTCCTGACGTTAACGAAGCCTGGGAAGATGGCACAGCGCCTAAAAAACAAGTTCCGCGCCCCAAGTATAAAAAGAATCTCTAAATGTACGAATATAAATGCAGTCCTATTAAAATTGTTGATGGGGATACTGTGGATATTCTCATTGATGTCGGTTTTTCTATTTTTTATAGCAGCCGTGTGCGTTTATACGGCATTGACACTCCTGAATCACGTACAAGAGATAAGATCGAAAAGAAATTTGGTTTATTAGCCAAAGAGTATTTAAAAGCTTTTATTAAAGAGGCCGGTAAAGAATTAATTGTAAAAACTCATAAAGACGCTAAAGGAAAATACGGACGTATTTTGGGTGAATTGTATAAAAAAGATGGATCCAAGTCAGTTAATCAGATTATGATTGAAGAACATTACGGAGTAGCTTATACCGGACAAAATAAAAGAACTGTAGAGCAACAGCATTTAGAAAATAGAGAAAAGCTAAAACACTTAATAGATTAAAATGCCCACTTTGTTGCATCCAGGAACAAAGCAAAGAGTTTTATTTGTGCATGTACCTCGCACCGCCGGAAGATTTATTAATGAGAATCTTTTATTAAATGGAATTATCAGTGAGCAAGATAATATTTATGGAGAGATAGACGGCACCCAGATAGATCATTTTCATCAAGATTTATATGAAAAACATCTCAACGTTCAGGATATTCCTCATTTTGGAATAGTTAGGGATCCGGTAGAAAGATTTTATTCTGCTTCTTCATTCTTATTACACGAATATGGAAATAAAATAGAAAAAGATTTAAAGAGCTATAAAAAGTTTACCAAATTAATAAACACGCTTATTAATACACAAGCTAATAATTGGTTTAGGCCGCAACATGAGTTTTTTTCTTCACACACAAAAAAGTGGAAATTTGAAGATGGGTTTGAAAAATCTTTCTTTAGCTGGCTTAGTGATATTTTTGGTACAGAAATAGTTAAAAAAAAACACGGATTTGAACCAAACGATTGGGATGGAAAAACAATAGAAAAAGAAGCTATAATTACAAACAACATTAAAAAGTTTTACAGGAGAGACTATGAGTGATAGGGACCCATCTGGGAGATTCGGTGGCGATATGGACCGCAATGAGGTTGAAATAGACCTTAATAAGTTCATGGCATTATTACAAGAAAAAGCAGATCTTAAAGATAGAATAAGAGACCTAGAAGATGAAGGGACCAAAAACCCTCACCAGAAATGGATCTTTTTAGCTCAAGCTGTAGATAGCTGGAGGATATTCCCCAGGGCCTTTTTAACCGTCTATATCTTTTTACTTTATTACACGGTGATGTGGTTTATGGAATTGCCAGAGCCTAGCTTTGAGCAGTCAGGTTTAATATCTATAGTAGTGGGTGCCGGCGCAGCCTGGTTTGGACTCTATGCTGGAACTTCAGGTAGCTCTAAGAGCTTTAAAGGTGAAGAGAAGAAATGAAACAAAAGATAACCTTTATAGGAGTCTTAATCTTTATAGGGTTACTAGGTTCAGTTGCATTAAGTTCCGCAGAAAACGAACCTGAAAACCCAGACTGTACCGCTGGTACAGAATTTTGTGAGCAAAATTCGTTAGACACAACGAACAATACCACCACAAATAATACCAACGTCAACACAAATACAAATACAAACACGAACACAAATACGACAACGACTACCAGCACAGCAGATAACACGAATGCCAACACCAATGTCAACACGAATACAACGACAACGACAGCAACGAATACGAATGCCAATACCAACGTCAATAGCAATACGAGCAATAACACTAACGTAAATACCAGCACTGCAACCAATACGAACAACAATACAACGACTGCTAATAATACGAATGTAAATACTTCAACAGCAAGTAATACCAATACGAATGTAAATACATCCACCAACAACAGTACAGTCAACAGTACAGTTAATTCAAATAATACGAGTACCACGAATAATACGAATAGCAGCACCTCAGATAACACCAACACCAATACGAACAACAACACCAGCACCAGCACCAGTACCTCAGATAACACCAATACCAATACCAATGTGAATCAATCCACATCCGACTCTAAGGTGGAAACAGACAATACCAATACGAATAACAACAACAGTGTCAGCGATAATACGAATCGGAATATTAACGAATCCAACACCACGCAAACAATTAAGCAAGAGATAGAAACTAAGGCTCCTCCTGCGTCTGCGATTGCTCCCAGTATCATGTCTTATTCACAAGACTTATGTACGACTGGTAGATCTGGGGCTTTTCAAGGCCAGGTCTTTGGTATATCAGGCGGTAGAACCATAAGGGATGAGAATTGTGAAAGGTTAAAGCTAAGTAAGTACATCTATGATATGGGCATGAAGGTCGCAGCAGTATCTATTCTTTGCCAAGACGAAAGGGTGTTTCAAGCGATGGAAATGGCAGGAACTCCCTGCCCGTACATGGGTAAGATTGGCAAGGAAGCATCAGCAGGTTGGCAAGAAAACAGAACTGACAGACCTGATTACGATATAAAGAAAAAGCAGTTTATAAAGAAATGTAAAGACACTAAGCACGTTCAAGGAGACTTAGATGGTCTTAAAAGAAGTAGGTGGGATTGTGTCAACAAATGGAATGAAAACGCTACCAACTAAACCACTAGGTACTAATATGGTTAAGTCGTGGGGGTTGGGAATAGCGTTAGGATTTTTATTAGGAATAATTACTCCTATAGCAAAAGCTGATTACATTTATGAAGCCAATCAAGACTTATACGATTTACAAACTAATTCATCGGGTTCCACAGGGCTAGGCTCAAATGATGATTCAGTTTCGGGAGCTTTTAATTTAGGCTTTACCTTTACCTTTTATGGCAATGACTTTACTCAAGCGAGAATGGCTACTAATGGTTGTCTACACTTTAACCTAACAGGTAGTTATTGTGGAGACTACACCCCTGATCCCTTACCTCAATACACGAACACACTATTCCCCTTCTGGACTGACCTAATAAAAGATAATGGTTCAGCTATGAGAGCTAAAGCTTTTGATGATTATACTATTTTTGGCTGGTATAAGATGAGGGAATACAATCGTGCTAATTCTGATAACAGCATAGAAGTTTGGTTATACCCTAATAATACTTATGAGTATCGCTATGGTGAACTGGATATTATTAGCCATGATGTTTTGATAGGAGAACAGGGCAGTACCTCACAGATTTACACATACCATTTTTTTGATGAGTGCAATACAGGAACTACCAATATATCTGGAACCTGTGTGAATTACGACTGGAACTCCAGCAGTAATGCAGTGAACACTTTATTGGAAGATGGCGGTTCTTTGTATGGCGATGGCACGAATCAATCATTGTGTGCAACAACTCCATTAACTTCAGTGAACTGTGCTGGTTATGCGGTGGCTTATCTGGCTCAACAATGTGCATTAAATTCTTTATACAATGAGGATTGTACTGGTTATGCAGCAGCTTATTTAACGCAACAATGCAATATAACTCAGCTTTACAGTCAGGAGTGTCCTTCTTATTGGAGTGCTTATGATGACCAACAATGTGAAGATGACCCTCAATATTCTCCCTCCTGTGCAGGGTATAGTTCAGAAGCATCTGTAGCTTATTATATTGAAGAAGAACAATTTGACTATGGCTATGAAAATGACTATGGCTATGAAGAAGAACAGTGGGAAGGTGATTATTGGATTGATGATGACCCTTATGCAGATATGTATTTTACCGATGCTGAATGGTACGAAATAGATCTACAGGAGTTTGGTCAAACACAGGTAGATGAATGGTATGGCACTGATGTAGCATTTAATAATGAAGGCTGGATAGAATGGGACAGTTCTCCTTTAGACACATGGGAAGAATTAGATTATCAGATGGATGTCTATGATGAGTTTGTAGAAACTTATGAATACACAGAAGAAGTTTATTTAGTTTCTTATGATGAATTTGAGCCTAATCCACTGCCTTTTGATACTAGCGAAGAACTAATTGAAGATTTTATTTTTCACGAAACTGTTTTAGTAGATGATTATGAGGACATAGAAACCTACATAGAATTTGAAAGCATTGAAGAACTGGATGAATGGTACGAAGAAGAACTTGCACAATTAGAAGAGGAAGAAGTTTTTGAAGAAGAACTCTTAGTAGAAGAAGAAATACTAGAAGAACCAGAAGAAGAAATATTTGAAGAAGAAGCGGTAGAAGAAATCTTTGAAGATATAGAAGAAGAAAGATTAGCTGAAGCCGAAGAAGAAATCCTAGAAGAAAGAGAGGCTTTAGTAGCTGAAGAAGAGGAAGAAGAAAAGAAAGGAGGAATTACTGCGACTCAATTAAACGTAGTTGCTAGTACCATACAGGCAGCTTCTAATAGCGTTTCAGGGACTACAGCAGGTACAACAACCCGCACAGGTGGCTGGGGTTCTACAAGTTCAGGGGGTAGTACCTCTGGTTATGGTGGTTCTTCAGGTACAAGTGGTTCAGTGGGCAATACCACTACTACCGCAGTAGCTAGTTCAGCTTCTGGGGGTGGATTTTCTACCAGTAGTTCTCCCAGTATTTCGGATCAGATACAAACCGCCCAAGTACAAACCAATACAGTATTAAGTTTGAGCCAGGACATGAGTTCAACTGGTGGCATGGGTGGAAGCACACAAACAGTTAGTAATGTATCAGTAGTAGTAACTCCTTTACCTGGATTAGACGCTACTCCACAAGTAGTGATGGCAGATGTACAAGTAACCAATATGCAAGGTGAAATAGATACCGCTATTGGAGGCGTGATGACGGCTAGTGAAGCGGATCAGATAGCCGATCAGATAATTGCTGACAACATCAAAGAACAACAAGAAGCAGGACAAACCACGCAAGAAGAAACAGGAAAGTATGGAGATGAATCCACTCTTATAGCTTATTTAGGCTATGTTCCAGGATTCGATACGTATAGAGAAGCCACTATTCCACAACAGGAAACGTGGTATGAATCCAAGGTAATATATGCAGATGCCTATATTTCAGATAACATAAACGCTTTTTATGGGTTAGCGAGTAAGAGCATCAATACCATGCAGAGTTTAATTAACTCGCAACCTAATTTGTAGGAGAAAAATATGGAATGGTTTAAATCAAAAGGTGGGCAAATAATCGCTTTAGCGACTATTGTAAGTACATTAGCAGGGTTCGGGTACGCAGGAGCTGGTTACGTTAATAGACTTGAGAACCTAGAGAAGAAGATAGGCGGTATTGGAGAAACAGAAGATGCCCAACAAGAAATAGAAGAACGGTTTACGGGTATAGAAACTTCAGTGGAATACCTGGAAAAGCAAATAGATAATATAAAGATCCCTGATAACAGTGATGACATCAGTTCTCTAACGGCACAATTAGCAGGACTTTCTATTTCCGTTAAAGAATTAGAAAAAGACGTAGATAAATTAGAAGCTAGTAGTGGTAATCCTTTAGCTAACTAAATGGATGATTCTGCGGTACCCAAGCATGGTGTAACGGGGAACATTTCTATTTCAGATCAAGAGGTAGAAAAATTCTTAAATTATACCGACACAAAAAAACCGGTTATCGGAGAAGTATTTCGATCCGGAGAAAAGGTAAAAGATACTAAGTATCGTGACGTAGAAATATTTTACATTGACGAAGATCAATCTGACTTTTATCAAATCCTTAGTCATGTAGCGTTAAAAGTAAATCGCTATTTTAAATATGACATAGACGGAATGGAGCGGGCGCAAATTATGAAATATAGCGCTCCTTCTCATGGATATAATTGGCATATAGATATAGGAGCGGAAGGGCCTTCTTTAAACCGTAAAATAGGCGTATCCATATTATTAAATGAAAACTATACCGGAGGAGAAATAGTTTTCAGAAGCGGTGAAGAAGAAAGAGATATAAAACCAAAAAAAGGAGAAATAATAGCCTTTAGTTCTTTTATTTCACATAAAATTAATCCTATTACAAAAGGTGAAAGATACAGCTTGGTAGCGTGGTTCACCGGTCCACACTTTAAATAATTCTTGTATCTCCTTAAATCGTGAGGCATACTAATCTAAACCGAGATAATTTGTTGTATCAACTGACTCGGCAGACGTACTCCAAGATGATGCAGCAGTTTTAGTTAGGAGAATATAATGGCTAAATCAACTTTTTCAGGTCCGGTCAGGTCACTGGGCGGTTTTATTAACGCAGGTTCCAAATCTTTTGTTAGCTTAACAGCAGATACTACTTTAACTGTGGCTACTCATGCGGGCAGATTGTTGTTAACCAATGATGCTGACGGTAAATTTACTTTACCTAGTATTGTGGCAACAACGCCAAACGATCCAACGGATCCAGGGCAAACTAATAACATTGGCGCACAATTTACTTTTGTAGTAGAAACAGTTGCGACCGATATGGACATCTTAACTGATGGTACGGATAAGTTTGTCGGTGGTCTTTATTTTGGTAAAAGCGATGCAGCAGGTAAAACATTTTTATCTGGAGCAGCTAACGATGTTATTACGCTTAATGGCACCACAAAAGGCGGAATAGTAGGGACTACAATTGTAGTAACTGCAATGGCTAGTGCTAAATATCATGTAACTGGTCTTGTTCTGGCTTCAGGTACTGTTGTAACTCCATTTGCTGACGCTTAATAAAGGAGTAAATTATGCCACTTAAAATATCAGGAAGTGATGTTAAGGTAGCTACAGCGACGGGTGATGCCACGATTGTTAATCATCCGGCACGGTTACGTCAAATATATGTGTTGACTTCAACGGGTTCACCTTCGATTATTTTTAAAAATGGCGGTGCTAGTGGGACAACACTTTGGACACAAAATTTAAAAGCTTCTAGTGAATCCAATATTAACGTTCCCGATCAAGGTATTTACTTTGGTACTGACATTTATGTTGACGTTACGGCAATAAGCTACTTAACGGTCTTTCATAGTTAATCGGAGGGTAAATGGCTACTTCCGGTTCAAAAAACTTTGAGCTTGATGTTGCAGAATACATCGAGGAAGCGTATGAGCGTTGCGGATTGGAAATGCGCACCAGTTATGATGCGCGAACCATAAAGCGATCTTTAAATATTTTGCTAGCGGATTGGGCGAATCGAGGCTTGAATCAATGGACGATTCAGCAAAACTCGATAAGCATGACAGAAGGAACATTAAGTTATGACCTTGATTCAACCAATCCTACAGCGGTAATTGATGTATTAGACGCTTTTTTGCGTCGTACAGTGAATAGTGTTAATACAGACTATTCAATTGATCGTATCAGCAGAAGTGAATATGCTAATATTCCCAATAAAAGTACCAAAGCACGGCCCTCTCAATACTTTATTGATAAACAGATAACCCCTAAAATATATGTTTATCCGGCTCCTGAAAACAGCACGGACACAATTCATGTAAATTGTTTGATACGCATAGATGATACCGATGCTTTAACAAACACAATGGAAATGCCTTTTAGATTTTATCCAGCCTTAGCGGCGGGATTAGCATATTACCTCTCTTTAAAAAAAGCTCCTGATAGAACTCAAATGTTAAAGGGAATTTATGAAGAGGAGTTCAGAAGGGCGGCTGATACTGACGAAGATCGTGCTAGTGTGAAGATAGCACCTGCATTGAGGTCTTATACATCATGACCTATGCAGCAGGAAAATTTGCTCTGGGAGAATGTGATCGTTGCGGACAAGCATATAAATTACATCAATTAAAAAAAGAATGGACCGGATTTAAAGTTTGTCCTAGTTGCTATGAGCCTAAAGCGCCACAATTAGGACCCTTTCCGCGTGTAGATGACCCTCAAGCCCTTTATGAGCCACGTCCTGATTTAGATAAACCATCAAGCAAGGGAGTAGTAAGAACTTATGCTGCAAATACTATGTATAGTGTTACAGACGATCCTATAGGCTATGCGTTTGATGGACTGGAAGCAGAGGGTGAAGTTGGTACCGTAGAAGCAGGAGGAGACTGATGGCCTTTACATATAGTGGATTAAAAACAGCTATCCAGGATTATATGGAGAACGATGAAACAACGTTCACCAGTTCTTTAAATACTTTTATTAAAAATACTGAAGAACGTATTTTAAAAGAAGTAGAGCTTTTAGGTTTTAGAAAAAACGTAACAGGAACATTAACTAGCGGGACACCTTATTTGGGAATGCCGTCTGATTACTTGGCACCTTTTAGTCTTGCAGTTATTGATTCAGATAGTAACTACAATTATTTATTATTAAAACACGTTAGTTTTATAAGAGAATATACACCGGCTGCTGCTACAACGGGGACACCAAAATATTATGCTCAATTTGATGAAGATAGCTTTATCTTAGCACCCACTCCAAGTGCTGCCTTAACAATGGAATTACACTATTTTTATCAGCCTTCTTCTTTAACTGCAGGTGCCGACAGTGGCACTACTTATATCTCTACGTACGCTCCAGACGCATTATTGTATGGTTCATTATTGGAAGCAGCTGTATTTATGAAATTGGGACCAGAGGAGTTTTCTATTTACCAAGATCGTTATGATAGAGAAATGGTGAGATTAAAAAATTGGGCCGAAGGTAAAAATACACGCACGGAAGATAGATATGACAGGATAAGGAGTCAACCTTCATGATAAAAAACCCCATTAAAGAATTAGAAGGGAAAAATATAGCTATTGTGGCAATGGGTAATAGCCAATTAGATTATCATAGAATGATTACTCACAGTGAAGAATTTGATGAAGTATGGGCTATCAATGCCATGATCGGTGTTTTAAAAAAGGCAGATAGAGCTTTTATACTCGATCCTGCTAGTCGCTTCTTTGATACAGAGGATGCGGGAAATATGACAGTTATGATGAGAGAAACCCTTCCTACGATTAACTATCCCATTTATACGTGTGAATTAGATAAACGAGTTCCAGCTCTTGAAGAATACCCTATTGATGCAATTGTTAAAGATTTAAAATGTGGTTATTTTAATAACACTATTGCTTACGCAATTGCTTTTGCATTATGGAATAAAGTAAGTAGTATTAATATGTTTGGTGCTGATTTTACTTATAAAAGTAATTTGTATTTTGCTGAATCTGGACGTGCTTGTTGTGAATTTTGGTTAGCTAAATGCACAGATGCACAGATTACAATACAAGTAGCTTTATCATCAGGATTATTAGATACCGATGTGCCTATAAAAGAAAAATTATATGGTTATCATCGTTTAGATGATCCCGTTATTACTTATGTAGAAGATGATCAATTGAAGGTATGTAATTGGTCAGAAGTAGAACAACAACAAGCTATTCCTATAGGATTAGTAGGAAGGAATGACGAACCAATACAAGAAGGAATTGTGGAGCCTAAGAAATACTAATGTTTTCACTTAACTCAGAAACAGAAGTTGGAACTCTTGGAGTCACCACAACGGATAACAGAGGGCATTCGATAGAAGAAGTCGCTAAAATGGCAACTGATAAAATAGTTTCTATTAGTGATACAGCCCCTGCGCCGATTAAGGCACAAGCTCACGCATTTAAAAATGCGTGCCATAAGATAATTGTGTATTATATGCAAGAAGCGATTAATAATCATATGTGTACGATAAGCAATCAACTAGAAAAACAAGGTCAAAAAGACCTGGCTAATATTATTAGGAGACTATAATGGCAATAACACAAGCGATGTGTACTAGCTTCAAGAAAGAACTCTTGCAAGCAAAACACAACTTCTCAACGGGAGGAAACACTTTTAAGCTGGCTCTTTATACCAGTTCAGCTACGATGAGTGCTACCACAACAGCTTACACAACCAGTCAGGAAGCGACAGGTACTAATTACACAGCAAAAGGAGGTACTTTAACTAAAGTAGAACCTACTTCGTCTGGAACCACTGCGTTCACAGATTTTGCTGATTTAACTTTTGGTACAGCTACTGTAACGGCTAGAGGGTGCATGATTTTCAATGACACAGCTACAGGGGATCCTTCGGTAGCGGTTTTTGATTTTGGTGGAGATAAAACCTCTACGGCAGGAAGTTTTACCATAACTTTCCCTACTGCTGATGCAAGTAACGCTGTTATAAGAATAGCGTAAATTTAGCCAATGGCTAATATAACTGGCTGGGGCAGAGGCAACTGGGGTCAACTCACTTGGGGTGAGCCTATACCTGTTGAATTAACAGGATTGGCTGGCACAGGAGCAGTTGGCACAGTAGTTGCGTCTATCCCTATTTCCGTGTCCATTACTGGATTGGCGGGAACTTCAGCTTTAGCAAGTGTTGTAGCTACAGGTGGTGCTACTATAACTGAGACAGGTTTAGGTGGTGTTGGAGCAGTAACTTCTATCGCCAGTGTGACTGGAACAGCGAATGTTCCTGAAACTGGTGTAGCGAGTACAGGAGCAGTAGGCACATTAGCCACTACAGGAGCAGCAATACAGGGGGTTACAGGACAAGCTGGTACAATTGCTCAAGGTGATGAGACTGTTACAGGAGACTGTAATCAAGCCTTAACCACAGTAGTAGGAACTGGAGCAGTTAGTAGTGTAACTACAGTAACTGAAAATACGGTTGAATTAGTTGGAGATATTCCAGCAACAGGCGTGGTAAATGGTTCCTTTACTTTTAGTTTGGGTGTTAACATGACCTTAACAGGTCAGGTAGGAACAGGAGAAATAACCGGTTTATTAATTTGGGGATTAGTAGACGATAGCCAAGATCCTAATTGGACCGAGATTGCGGCTTAATATTTTAATAAATTCATATATAATGAAATTGGAGATAAATTATGGCAACTTATGTAAATGATTTAAGACTTAAAGAAATCGCCACAGGTGATGAGTCTGGGACGTGGGGAACATCCACAAACACTAATTTAGAACTTATAGGAGAGGCCTTAAGTTATGGAACAGAAGCTGTTTTTGACAGTGATGCTAATAAAACAGCCACTATAGCGGATGGGTCAACTGATCCGTTTAGAGCTTTATACGTTAAAGTAACAGGAAGTGCTACATTAAGCACAACCCGTGTACTTACCATAGCCCCTAATACAGTTTCTAAACTATATATAATAGAAAACGCTACTACAGGCTCACAAATTATAACCATTAAACAAGGATCAGGTGCTACGGTTAATATCGCTAACGGTGCGGTAAAAATGGTTTATTTAGACGGAGGAGGTAGTGGTGCAATAGTTACTGATGCGTTAGTCGATTTAGATTTAACAGGTACTACTACGATGGCTGCCGTAGACATTAATGGCGGTGCTGTAGATGGAGTTACTTTAGGAACTAATTCTGCGGTTACTCAAGCGGTAATTGATGATGTAAATATTAATGGTGCCACTATTGGTCATACATCCGACACGGATTTAATGACTGTAGCTAGTGGTATTTTAACGGTAGCTGGAGAAGTTTCACTAACCACCTTAGACATAGGTGGTACAAATGTTACAGCTACAGCAGCAGAATTGAATTATGTTGATGGAGTTACATCAGCAATACAAACTCAAATAGACACGAAAGCGTCTGTGGGTAAAGCCATCGCTATGGCGATGGTATTCGGATAAAAATAGGAGAAAAATATGGCAAATCCCAATTTAGTAGATGTTTCAACAATTACAGGTGAAGTGATTAATGGTGCATTAACCACTACCACTACCACTGATTTGTTGACAGCCGCTTCTGAGACACTTGTTAAAGTTAATAGCGTAGTTGTTGCCAATATAGACGGCACTAGCTCGGCTACAGTAACAATGGGTATTATTAAAAGCGGTGGTTCTGTTGTGCTTTTTGCTTCCACGATTGCAGTTCCTGCGGATGCAACGCTAGTTCTTGTTGACAAGAACTGGGGGTTGTATTTAGAGGAAGGTGATTTAATCGAAGGCGGAGCAAGTGCTAATGGTGACTTAACTTATACGATTTCGTATGAAATACTTAATGACGCATAGGAGAAATAATTATGGCTCATTTTGCGGAATTAAATTCAAGCAGTGTGGTGTTACAAGTAGTTGTTATATCTAATGACGATGTAGCGGCACATGGCGGAGATGAATCAACAACAGCAGAAGATTTTGTAGAAACTTTAGTTCCTTTTACTACAGGGGGAACTTCTTGGAAGCAGACTTCTTACAACAACAGTTTTAGAAAACAGTATGCTGGCATAGGTTACAGTTACGATGCAGCGAAGGATAAATTTATTAGCCTAAAACCTTATACTTCTTGGATTTTAAATAGTAGTGATGATTGGGTAGCTCCTGTTACTTTTCCTAATGACACAGAAATAGGTGATTTATCAGTTTTTATTACATGGGAGGAAGATAATCTTAGATGGATAGGAAGCACTTTTACTGGTCCAGATACAGGTGAAACTAAATATAGGTGGGATGCTTCAGCTAAAAATTGGGTATCTTTATAGGAGGTAATTATGGCTAATGCTAATGGCGGAATAATAGGCGTAGATAACCCACCAGTTGTTCAACCTGAAGTCATAACCACATTTAATTCTAGCGGTACTTTAACTACTACTACTTATACGGCTGAACTTGAATATTTAGTAGTCGCTGGTGGTGGTGGTGGTGGTAGCTCATCAGGTGGCGGTGGCGGAGCAGGTGGGTACAGAACCAATTTGGGGGGAACAAAAACTCCCGTTAGTGGTGAAACAGGCTACCCAGTAACAGTCGGTGCTGGTGGTGCTGGAGGAAGCAATGAAAAAGGAACCTCAGGAACTAATTCAGTTATGGCAACACCTGCGCCTATAACTTCAACTGGTGGCGGTGGCGGTGGTGGAGGAAATGATGATCCATCACCAGGAGATAATACAGGTCAAGATGGTGGTTCTGCTGGTGGCGGTGGTGGAGCAGGACCAGATGCTAGTGCATCAAATCCAGGAGGGACTGGAAACACTCCTCCTGTAAGTCCATCTCAAGGAAGTGATGGAGGTCCATCAGCACCTTCTCCAGCAGGTAGCGTAAGAATGGGTGGCGGTGGCGGTGGAGCAACTGCAACAGGAGGATCATCTCCTACACCTAATAAAGGAGGTGGTGGAGGTAATGGAACACCAAACACTATTCTAGGTCCAGACACTACTTATGGTGGTGGAGGTGGCGGAGGATCAAGAAGTCCTGCTTATGGTACTAGTGGTCCAAGTGCACCTGGAGGTTCAGGTGGAGGTGGAAAAGGTGGTGGAGGACCAGATGGTGGAGCCAATGGAGCTGCGGGAACAGCCAACACTGGTGGCGGTGGCGGTGGAGGTCAATATGCAAGTACTTCTGCTGACGATGGTTCAAATGGTGGTTCAGGAGTCGTTATAACTAAAGAAGCGGCTGCTGGATATAGAGCCTCAGGAGTATGGGATATGGACGCACTATACGATTATGTAAAAGCAGGAACATGGGCATAAATTATGAGTAGATTAATAGGTTCGCAATACACAGCAGTTTTATCAGATAAAGTTACTACTTTTACTTCATCTGGAACATTTACAGCTTCTGTACCTGCTATAGATTATTTAGTAGTCGCTGGTGGTGCTGCGGGTGGTGGAGCATATTATAGTGGTGGCGGAGGCGGAGCTGGTGGCTATAGAGTAGGCACAAGCAGTCCTGTCGAGGCTGGTTCAGAGTATCCTATTACAGTAGGTGCTGGTGGTGCTGGAGTACGTTATTATCAACCTGGAACCAGTGGTTCTGATTCAGTTATGGCAACACCTGCTCCTATAACTTCGGCTGGAGGCGGTGGTGGTCAAGACTATGAAGATGGAAACCCTGGTGGTTCTGGTGGAGGAGTTGGAAGTTCTCCCCCGACAGGTCCTGGCTATAACGCAGGTGGAGTTGGTAATACCCCTCCTGTAAGTCCCTCTCAAGGAAATCCTGGTGGTGGTAGTAGTATTGGTGCTGTTAGTGGTGGTGGCGGTGGTTCTAGTGTTGCAGGAACAGTAGGTCAACCATCAGGAACAGTGTACAGTGGAGCTTCAGGTGGTGCTGGAACACCTAATACTATTTCTGGTTCAGATGTAACCTACGCAGGAGGCGGAGGTTGTGGAGGAATGGCAGTATGGAGTTTAGGTGCTGGTGTTGGTGGTACTGGCGGTGGCGGAGCTGGTGGTAACATGACTAGTACTTACGCAACTCCTTCATGGACCACGACCACAGCCACTTCGGGAACTGCAAACACAGGCGGAGGAGGTGGTGGTGCTTCTTATGATCCTGGTGGTAGTCCATCGGGTCCCTTCAGTGGTGGAGGTGGTTCTGGTATTGTGATAATAAAGGAAACTAATGGAACATGGACAGCAGGTGGTGTGTGGGGATATAAACAAGTTTTTAAACAGACAGTGGAAGGAAATTGGAGATAGCTTCTTTTGAATCTACAAAATTATTATTGGTACTTTGCCTCTGCAATACCTTATAAAATCTGTGATGAAATATTACAGTATGGTAATTCCAGAGAGAAAAAAACAGCTCTGACGGGAAGAGGGGAAAATTCAACACCTCCTTCTGAAGAAGAATTAAAAAATATTCAAAAGAAAAGGAAATCAGACGTTGTTTGGCTACAAGAACAATGGATATATAATGAAATTCATCCTTTTATACACATGGCTAATGAGAAGGCTAACTGGAACTTTCAATGGGATTGGTCAGAGTCTTGCCAATTTACTGAATACAAGAAAGGACAGTATTACGATTGGCACTGCGACAGTAATGAAATGCCTTATGATAAACCTGATGATATTACTTCACATGGCAAAATCAGAAAGTTATCTATGACTCTTTGTTTAAGTGATCCAGAAGAATACAAAGGCGGAGATTTAGAGTTTGCTTTCCATGATGGAGATGGAAATAAACAACCTAAAATTTGTGAAGAAATAAGACCAAAGGGCAGTTTGATTGTTTTTCCTTCATTTGTTTGGCATCGGGTTAAGCCAGTTACTAAAGGAATAAGGCATTCTCTGGTTTGTTGGAGTCTGGGACAACCTTATGTATAAAGTTATTAAAAGGGCAATATCAAGAGAATTGGCAGAATTTTGTTATGACTATTTATGCAATAAAAAGAAAGTAGTGCGATTACTTTATGATGCTCGTTATATTTCCCAGTTTAATGTGGATTGGGGGAGGTGGAATGACCTCCAAGTTCCTAATACTTTTAGTTGTTATAGTGATTTGGTTATGGAAACTTTACTGGAAAAAGTACATCCACGCATAGAGATAGAAGAAGGGGTTAAGTTAAATCCCACTTATAGTTATGCCCGACTTTACAAAAAAGGTGATATGTTGAAGCGACACAAAGATCGGTACAGTTGCGAAATCTCCACTACTTTAAATTTGGGCGGTGATCCTTGGTCTATTTTTTTAGAACCTGATGCTTCTAAAGGAGTATTTATAGAGGAGAATGAATATATACCCAGCAAATCTAAAGGGAAAGAAATAGAGTTAGGAGTGGGTGATATGCTGATATATCGTGGCTGTGAATTGGAACATTGGCGAGAAAAGTTTGAAGGTGAAAGTTGTGGTCAGGTATTTTTTCACTATAACGATGTAAGTGGAGAAGAAGCTGAAGAAAATAAGTTTGATACCAGACCATTCTTGGGTTTACCTTCATGGTTTAAAGGATTTGAAAAAGATGGAAAAGACTGAAAAAATGGAAATAAAACTTAAAGCACATGAAGATATTTGTGCTATAAGGTATGATAATATTGAAAAAAGATTGGAAGCAGGAAGTAAACGCTTCGATAAAATAGATAAGTTAATAATTGGCTTATATACAATGTTCTTAGGCTTTACTGCTTATTTGGAGTTTTTAAAGTAACAGGAGACAGGAATGCCTTTAATTCCCCTAAGTTTTCGCGCCGGGATTAATCGGGAAGGAACTGACTATAGTAATGAAGGAGGTTGGTATGACGCCAACTTAGTTCGTTTTCGTAAAGGCTATCCGGAAAAGATAGGGGGCTGGAGCAAAGATATTTCTTCAACGTTTAAAGGCAGTTGTCGGGCATTGCACGCATGGGTTGATTTACAAGGAACTAAATGGCTCGCGCTCGGTACTCATCTCAAATATTACGTTACTAAAGGAAACGCTTACAGTGATGTAACGCCTATTAGAACGACCACTTCAGCAGGGGATGTAACTTTTGGTAAAGTAGGTGATGGGGATGCAACTATTAATGTAACCGATACTGCGCACGGAGCAGTACAAAATGATTTTGTCACTTTCAGTGGGGCTGCCAGTTTAGGCGGTAATATCACGGCTACTGTTTTAAACCAAGAATACCAGATTGCTACCGTTACAAGTACCAGTGTTTATACTATCGAAGCCAAAGATACCGACGGAGCTGAAGTTCTTGCAAACAGCAGTGATACGGGAAACGGTGGTGGGTCTGTAGTCGGCGCTTATCAATTGAATACTGGACTGGATACTTATGTAGATAACACCGGATGGGGAGCCAGCACATGGGGCGGAGGAACTTGGGGAAGTTCAGCAACTTTAAGTTTTACCAGTCAATTACGTCTGTGGTCGCACGATAATTTCGGTGAAGATTTGTTATTGAATCCACGCAACGGGGGAATCTATTACTGGGATGCCAGTGATAGTTATACAACTGTGCAACGAGCGGTTAATTTAACCAGTGAAACTAATGCTAATTTAGTTCCCACTGTAGCTTTGCAAGTTGTAACCAGTGATGTGTCTCGACATTTACTGGCCCTCGGTGCAGATCCTATATCTGACAACGCACGCACAGGCGCTGCTGACCCGTTGTTTGTATGCTGGTGTGATCAAGAAAACCTGGTGGAATGGGAACCTAAATCCACTAATAGCGCTGGTTCTTTCAGATTATCTGCGGGTTCAAGTATTGTGGGCAGCTTACGTGCGCGTCAAGAAATACTGGTGTGGACTGACAACGCCATGTATCAAATTTCTTACGTTGGCTTACCTTATGTATTTGCGCCTAATTTAATCAATGAAGGAACTGGTTTAATTGGTCCCAATGCGTGTGTTAATACGCCAAAGGGGGTATTTTGGGCAGACTTGGGCGGATTTTATGTTTATAACGGCGCAGTTGAATTAGTTCCTTGCAGCGTGCTTGATTATGTATTCAGTGATCTAAACAAAACTCAAGCCTATAAAGTATTTGCATTTACGAATACGGCTTTTGATGAAGTGGGTTGGTTTTATTGTTCTGGCGGCAATAATGAAATAGATAAATACGTGGTGTATAACTACGAAGATCAAACGTGGACCATCGGGCAATTGGCAAGACAAGCGTGGCTGGACGAAGGCGTGGCTCGCTATCCGCGTGCCACTTCAAGTACCGGTACGGTGGCGGCGAGTACGGGATATTTGTATGAACAAGAGGACGGCAATGATGCAGATGGTTCCCCTATGGACAATGTTTTTATTGAATCCAGCGATTTTGATATTGCGGAAGGCCAGGAATTTCAATTCATTAATCGTATTATTCCGGATGTTAGCTTTACCGGATCTGCTGGCACACAGCAAATTAATTTTGTTCTCAAGACGCGCAATTATCCAGGAGCCAGTTTAGCGACCAATTCCACTAATAACATTACCAACTCCACTGAGAAGGTGGATGTGAGAGCCAGAGCGAGACAAGCGGCTTTGCGGGTACAATCAGATGACGATGCTGACAGTGAGGTGCGAGAAGGCGTGGGCTGGCGTTTGGGCGTATCGCGTATGGAAGTTAGACCCAATGGAAAAAGATAATGGGTAGATTATTAGAGACTCGATTACCCAATGCTACCAACAGTGAAGTAGATGGAGCATTATTTAACCGCTTGGTACGTATTTTACAGCTGAATTTAGAGTCATTTGATCCCAATGCCACTCCTGTATTCACGGTTACTTTGCGTGACCAGAATCAATTTAACGCGGGGGATGTAATCTGGAATGTTTCTGAGAACGCTTTAGAAGTTTTTAACGGTAAAAAATGGGTTAATATAACTGATTCTGATGCAACCGGTGTAGAGGCAACCGGAGGCGTGGGTAAGTTAAGTGTAGTAAACAATGGAACGATTAGTATAACGTTATGATTTCAAACTCAATGATGGGCGATCTCGCTCCCGGCGCTTCCATGCTGTCACTGGATCCTACTCCTGAAGGCAGCCCTCAAGTTCGTACTGATGAGCAAGGAAATCAATATATTTATGATCCCCACGCAGCTCAAAGCATTGATAAATCTAAAAGAACATATACTCCCGTAACTGCGGGCATGAGCCGGTGGCACGTCCCCGCAGGCTTAACAGTTGGCGCTTATTCTCCGAGTGCGTCCACGTTCACCGGACCTCATTTTGTTGTATCACCTGACTCAGACGTACTCCAATTCGCTAAAGATGCTGACCAACCGCAAGCGGCTGACCAACCGCAAGCGATGGCACCAAGACTTTCTTTTCGTGAAAGACGTGCAGCGCGTCCTTCTTTTCGTGAGAGACGTGCGCCAATACGCACACAACGTCAGGCTTACCGCCAAGCGGGTGGACGTCCTATGATGGATTGGATAATTGGTGGGGATTGGGGTGAGAAAGCCGATCGCCGTGATTTTGGTAAAAATGCTGCTTTAAGACTAGCCGGAATTATGAATCCGGCGTTAGGTATGGCTATAGCTGCTTATCAAACTGCTCGAAGTTTAAAAGGCATTAGAAGTTTATCTCCCGCTCAGAGGAAACATGTTTTAGCCATGAATTTTATGGGGGGATCATTGAGTAAAATGTTTGGTCCTAGAGCCAGTGCGTTAGGTGGTATTATGGCGTTGAGACAGGGCAATCTACCTAAAAGAGATATATTTGCTAATATGCTAGTGCGCAACGCTCCTCGCGGTTATCGAGATGTGGCTGGGGGTATAGCAGGATTGGTTAAAAGTGAACCAGACAGCTATCGTCAAATAGCGAGTAATTTAGGAAGAAGTAGAGTGGGTAAGTACATAGGCGGACAAATAGCGAGACGAATGTGGCAAGAAGGGGCTGATCCCCGTTGGATTCAAGCAGTGGTTCCAACTATGACTAAAACAATTACAGAAAGGATTATTCCGGAACCACCGGGTCCAGAGTGAGATGTATAACAACAGGACAAAAAGCGTGAAACGCGATAAACTTAATAAAAGAGGATAGATATGGCTGAAGAATATAGTTTTAATTGGGATATACCTGATTATGGGTACGATTGGATGACTCCAGAAGAAGAATCGCCATTCGATTTTGGTACCGATTGGGGCTACGATATGGGTATGGGGGATTATGATGATTATGATTCTGATATTGATTGGGGCAATTTTGATTTTGAAGAAGAGTACGGCGCTCCGTCTTTAACGTGGGAAGACCCAAATACTCAGTACGGCGATTACAGTATTAATATGGAAGAACCTTCTTGGAATGATTATGGCAATATCTTAGATGAAGGTTGGTCAGATTGGGCAGTAGACCAAGACTGGTCTCTACCCGGTCCTTCTTTACGAGAAATGTTAGGGGAAGAAGTAGAATATGGTTATGACCCTTACAGCATTGGCTCCGGTATGGATCAATACTATGGAGATGAATACGGAGACGCATGGCGTTCTCCTTGGGCGCAAGGTGACGATCCATTAGCTGGATTTAATTTTGATGCAGAAGGTAATATAACAGCACCTCAATTCAATTGGTTTCCATCAGAAGAGGCATCAGGGATTGAAACATTAGTAGGAGATGAAGAAGGAACAGAAGGTCGTTTTCCCGGAATAAGAAATTTCTTTGGAAGTATGTTGGGATTAGGTCCGGCTGGACCTAACGCAGCCGGAGTAACTGGCAGACGGCGACCCCAAAGTCCCTTTGCCGGAGGAATGAGTGTTACTCCCGAATGGTTGAAGAGAATTGGTGACAGAGTTGGACTGGGTGGACGCTCTGGATTACAAGATGCTTACGTTACTGGTTATCCCGAAGAAACCGGACAAGGTATATTTAGTGGAGGCGACGGTCTAGGCAGTCTCTTTGGAGGCGATGGTGACGGCGGCTTTAATTTAGGTAATTTAGTCTTACCTGGTATTTTAGGTATGGCAGCGTATAAAGCGGCAAAAGAAGAAGATTTAGGAGTACCACTTTCTCCCAGTGTGACCATGGATCCATTAGGTCGTTATCAATTAGCCCGCGAATTAGGTGAAGCAACCGCTGATGACAGAGGAATATTTGGATTAGGAAAAGCACCCGCTTCTCTTGATTTTACTACAATGGGAACACCTGAAGCAGCCGAACCTTATCCCGTTGCTCCTATTCAAACTCCGTTTCCAGACAATCCTTACTATGAAGAAGGATTCCCACCAGGTTTCACTTATCAACCAGTTTTAGGAGGAGAGTAATGGCACGTTATAGATTACCCACCTCCGCTTCTATAAGTGAATCTTATGGAGATCCTTATTATCGGGAAGCCATGTTTGGCAGCGTGGACGCTCCTGGTTTACTCAGTCAAACTACTGACGCTGCGCAAAGAGCTTATTTAGGTGGGCCGATGCCTACAAGAGAAGTACCTGGAATGGCGCCGGAACAAGAGCAAATGCGTCGTATGGCCCAATACGGTATAGGCACTTATCTTCCTTTTATTTCTGGTGCTACGCAAGCATTGGGAGAATCAGCTAATTTATACGGAAAAAGTATAGGAGGTTTTGATCCCAGTACCGGCATTAGTCCTTATTACGATCCGTACGAAGAGGATGTAGTACAACGCAGTATTGCTGACATACTAGATCAAGCCGATGAACAAAGTTCAGGTATTTTATCAAGAGGAGTTCAACAAGTTGGTGAAGGTGCTTTTGGATCCAGAGGACGATTACAACAAGAAGAATTATATAAAAGTGTAGCTGATCGCTTGGCAGACACAGTAAGTGGTATTAGATCCCGTGGATTTGAAGGTGCCAGGTCAGCTGCGATGGGTGAATTTGGACGTCAACGCGGAGCAGAAGCAGGCGCAGCAGGTGGTTTAGGCGGCCTTGCTAGTACACTTTCTGGATTGGGTAGTTCGCTTCAAAATTTAGGTCAACAAGAAAGAGCTGAATTAGGCAATCTCGGAGGAATGGCTAGAGGTATTGCAGGAGAATCTGCTCGTACTGACTTTGAAAATGCCATGCGTCAAAGAATGGCACCGATGGAAGCTGTTAAAGCAACGATGCCAGCTTATTCTCTGATGACACAAGGAAGAGGAACCACTCAGACTCAACAAGATTATACCCAACAAAGAAGCCCTTGGGCTGAAGGCATTGGTACTTTCATGAATGTGTATGGAGCCATGAATCCACCACAACCTTATGGTTACCCACAACAACCTTCTCCACAACAACCTTCTCCACAAGCACCTGCTCCCGTAAGTGATAATTGGTGGGAAGCAGATCCTTATGGAGTAGGAACGTCTATAGGTTACGGCGG
>Ga0310342_100000186_pt1 | contig 31813 bp, 26 predicted proteins | sample S15DNA20500_MG_FD_206155 | JGI IMG/M metagenome (GOLD analysis project Ga0310342, IMG submission 206155) | Marine microbial communities from station ALOHA, North Pacific Subtropical Gyre - S1503-DNA-20-500_MG | ecosystem: Environmental > Aquatic > Marine > Oceanic | place: Pacific Ocean: North... | reverse complement strand
TTTAAGACAGTTGAAGTTATTCCCATGTGTGTCCCAGCTGCCAGTTCCGATACAGGCCTTTTTCTTATGCAGCACAGGATCTTCTTTTTTCCAGATCACGGTGACAAATGGAACGCCAACTTCTACCAAACGCCGTGCCATCAGTAAACTCATGGCATTCACGCCTTGACCATACTGCATACGCACTGATTCCGGTTCCCGACTGATATCGAACGCTGTTTTCGTGCGTTGTGAATACAAAAGTGAAAAAGCCCGTTGTTGATGTCTTGTAAGTCGATCACCTGCCGATGAGTCCTCCCACTGGCGGTGTGAACGGTCAAGTGCTTTGAGCAGACTGCGACGATCGTGTAACCGCTGCGTAGAAACACCACTTTGCAATTCCAAAGCTGGCAGCGTGAAGACCGGCGGTTGACCAAGATTTCCTTCGATGACCAAAGGGTCAAAATCAGTCCCCAACGAGGTCGCATACTGACCAGGTGTGTCGTCAACCACGCGGATCTTGCGTGGTAACATCACCAACTGGGGCAGAGACGGATGCAGCTTTCGCTTGTACGCTACGACGGATCCCATAAATGGGTGATCATCCGGTCGGGCACGACGACCTTCCCCCAACGAGAACGAAGGATCCGGCGGATGAGCTGTCAAACCATGATAATAACCTGATGCATGATTATTCGGCCCCTGCATTAACTTACCATCGGCATGCGTCACTGACCGAACGATCGACAGATGGTGTGTCTGCTGCGCCAACAGGGGCAAATGTTCGCACAGATTGATACCCGGTACGGTTGTCTCGATGGGGGTGAATTCGCCTCGTATTTCGAGCGGTGCCTGCGGCTTCATATCCCAAGTGTCAATGTGCGACGCACCACCATCGAGCCAAATCAGGATGGTCGATTTATCAGGAGGTTGCTGTCGCTGGGCCGCACGCAGCGGATGCAACTGGCCAAGTCCACCTAAGCCAGCCGCACTGGCAATCAAAAACGTACGCCGATCCCAAATCCTATGCTCTAAAGAATTACATTGCATTGTTCAATCACTGGACTACTTTCCAAGCGCGCCGTGGATTTGGGCAATTATCTCTGGTGCGTCTGGCTTGGCACTCGGCTCGAATCGGCCAATCACTTCACCTTTTCGATCCAATAGAAATTTTTCAAAATTCCAACTAACCTTGCCCGCACCTTTCGGCTTGGTATCAAGACCGGTCAAGTGCTTATATAAATCACACGCACCGTCACCGTTAACCTTAACCTTTCCAAACATTTTAAATTTTACACCGTAATTCACCCGACAAAACTCCTGAATCTCTGATACTGACCCGGGCTCCTGTTTGCCAAATTGGTTACAGGGAAACCCGAGAATGGCCAGGCCGTCATCAGCGTATTTGTCGTGCAACGCTTGCAGCTGCTCATACTGGGGTGTCAAACCACATTCGCTGGCCACATTGACGATCAAAACAACTTTACCCCGATAAATACTCAAATCAATTTCTTTACCAGCCAGCGACTTCATCTTGAATTCCAATGCCGCTGATTGGTCATCACCTTCCTCAGCGGCAACGTGCGCACACAACACAGTACATGCTACCATCATAACGGCAACGAATGTGACCTTCAACATTTTCAATCCTCCGGTTGTTTTCAAAATTCCCATAATGATGCCGGTATTCTAAACCGCCGTCACTGCCAGTCAAGCACATCGTCCAGGAAGCCACAAATACACTTGAAAACCGGTGCCTGCAGCCGCAGCTCATTCAACCACACTTTTACGTGGCGGCGTCACCAGCAACCGCCGGCTGGTCGTACAGATGATAAATATCAATCACACCGTCGTTGCTGAGATAAGTTTCAGGCGTTGCATGACGTCCGTTACCACCACGGCCATTCGGCTGAAACCGGGAGATGGCCAGTCTCAGTTGGTCGGGATGAAGGTCCACTTGGTAACCACTGCCAATTTTAATGCTGTGAACCGGTGCCGGCTGGTCGGCCTTCCAAAAAGCCAACGAAGCACCCTTAGCACCTTCACCGATACCTGCCAACGTATCATCCGGTAGAAAACACAAAGAATTAATCGGCCCGTCTGCTTTTTGCGACGGCTTCAACCGCGCCTTTTCCGTGCTGTCACCAAAATTCAGAATGACAACCAGGGGATCACCTGGACAAAATGCATTGCTTTTGGCATTGGCCATGCCACCACAGGCAAGCAGATTAGCAGAGGCATTGATGGCAAGCGAACGCACTCCTCCCACATGGGCTAAAAAGTTCTCTTTTCGCGTGTGCAACACTGTCAAATCGAACGTACGAATTTGCTTTCCGGATGGAATCTCCCATTGTCTGACAGAACCTACCTGGTCACCACTGAGCAAACTTTTTCCGTCGGGATGAAATGCCAGACTGAAAATATAGCCTTCGTGCCCGGGAAATTCTGCTACGGGCTGGCCGTCAGCTGTCCATAACTTTACGACACAATCATTACCACCGGTCGCAACATAACTTCCGTCCGGACTGATTGCGATCTTGCGTGCCCAACTCACATGGGCAGCTGTTTTTTTCCACAAGGGTTGTGACGCCGCTTGCGTATAATCCCAACAGAACAGGCCACCGTGGTAATCGACTGAATACAGCCGCCGCTGATCCGGGTGAAAAGCAAGATCTCCGATCCACGTGGGATGTCCACTTAGCGAAGTTCGCTCATCCGTGTCTAAATTCCAACGTTGCAGATCAAAGTCGAGGCTGGCAGCCACGATATATTGTCCACAAGGACTGAAACGGCAAGCGGTGAGCTGTTGTTCATACCGAATCTCTTTATCGGACCAGGCCTTGGTTACGTCGAGCATCATCTCGAATTTACACCCCTATGCCAATAATTCTTTAATCGGTACACAATCCTCATGAGCAATCGGCAACGGTTGGCCATTGTAATGATATTCGCCGCCTAACGAATCAATTCCCATTGCTCCAAACACGGTATGAAAAATGTGGCCGATGTCATACTCGGTTGTATCAACCCAGACCCCATCATCAGTCGTCTTGCCAAGCACCATGCCGCGACGAATGCCACAGCCTGCCAGGCACAGTGACCATGCTTCCGGCCAATGATCGCGCCCCAATCTCTGATTGATTTTTGGCGTCCTGCCAAATTCGGACATCAACAGTACCAACACGTTGTCCAACATCCCGCTTTCATGCCAGTCTTCGATCAAAGCGGCAAATGGCCTGTCAATCTGGGGTACCAGATCCAGGTGCATATTGAAATTATCAGCATGTGTGTCCCAGTGGTACGAATGGCATTGGACAAATAAAGCCCCGGCTTCAATCAACCGCTTGGACTGGAGGATATGCCTGCCCAGGTGATGCGATCCGTATCGCTCAAGTTGTTGTGGCGTAAAATCGGTGAACAAATCCTTGCGGCGAATCAGTTTTTCCGCCATTTCAAACGAGGATTCGTAAGCACTGACTTCCGCTCCCCGGCGCCGATTACGAAAACGCGCGTTGAGCTGCTTGCGAAGATCATTTCGTGATTGGTCAATCACGTCGTCAACTTCCGGTGGACGGTTGATATGAACCGGAGGCTTGCCATCTCCCAACGCGAGCGCTCCATATTCTGCGCCAAGAAATCCACCGTGCTGCCAAATAAACCCGCCCGATCCTGGCTTGACCCAGATGTAATTGGGTATTTCACTTTGAGCATCACCTTTCAGCTTTGCCATCGCGGCACCCAAATAAGGATAGGTCACACCACGATTTTTGGGATCTCCCCGCAAGATTCTCGGAACTCCTGACGAATGGTTTTCGTCCTTGGTGCACATGCTCCGCACGACGGACAAATGATGCATCTGCTGAGCCGTGTGAGGCATCAGTTCACTGACATGAATTCCTGGCAGTGAAGTTGGAATCGCACTGAAGGGACCGCCAAATTCTGTTCCCGGCTTAGGGTCCCAGCTTTCAAACTGACTGATACCGCCGTCGAGCCAGATCAGCAACACACTTTTCTGCTGAGACTTCAACTCATCAGCAACGACGGGGTTCAATAAACCATTGGCTCCGAGTCCGGCCGCTCCGCCAACCAACGTACCCAACACCTGGCGGCGCGATAATTCGTGTTCTGGACTGTGACACCGAAAGTGATTCATGAGAGGAGGATTCAGTGATTCAACCTGAATTCTGCTGAAGTTATCATCGCCCAAGCGAATTGACTGATCGCATCGGTACGATGGTCTTGATTCTGGTCCAGAAACTTCACAAGTTCAGCCGTTTCTTCATCGCGGGGAAATCGACTTAGGATATTAACATACAATTCTTCAGCAACCTTCGTCGCCTCACTCTCCGACTCCAGTCGTTTGACAAGCGTGCCATCAGAAGAACTCAACCATTGGAGCACCAGTCGTTCGTTCATCAGAAAAAGAGCCTGTCCCATCGACGGCTGAAATTCAACCTCCGCCTGACCAGGCGCATTGCCAAACACAGAAACGAATAGCAGCATCGTATCACTCAAGTTATCCGGCAAGGGCAGGCGTCCGTTGATATAATCTTTAAATGTAAATTTTGCATCGGGAGATTTCGGGGTTTCGATCACTTTCTCAAGCACACCTGTGACACGCATCATGCTCCATCCGGTTTGCTCCGCCGACAGTCCCTTGGCAATTGCCACTCGATAGGATTCCACTGGCACATCCTGTGGCTCAATGCTCTCGGGAAAAATACTTGACCGCTGATACGTTTTACTGAGTGCCAACTCGCGCAAAAGCCACTTGACGTCAAAGTTGTGATTGACAAACTCATTGGCCAGCAAGCTGAGTAATTCGGGGTGCGACGCAGGATTCTTCTCGTGCATCATGTCAAGCGGATGAACCAGCCCACGTCCCATCATTAAAAACCAGAACCGGTTGACGGCATTTTCCACGAATCGCCGATTGGATGATTCGGTCAGTTGGGTCGCCAATAACTGTCGTGGCCGGAACTTTGGTACACCTGGCAATCCGTCTTTTTCTGGTTCAGAGAATTCCTGCCCTTCTTCATACGCTGGGATTTCAATTTCATCCCGACCTGGCAATCTGGGTCCCGTCTGTTGTTTATTCCCAACATCAAAGACAGACTCAAACTCGACCTTGGCCTTAGCCACATTTTCAACCAAAAAGGTTCGTTGTAAACCCGAATGTTGTGCCGCAACACTCTGATTCAAATACGCCATTAGGCCCACATAGTCGATCTGTTTGAACTGATCAACCGTCGGATGGTCGTGGCATTGGGCACAGTGAATATTCATACCAAGAAACAGTCGGGCTACATCTTGTGTCATCTGATCGTGGTCGGCCCGTCCGCCATCGACAAAAAACTTCACCGATCCATACTTCTCTTCGTTAGCGGCATCAGCCTGCAACAGCGAACTAACAAACTCGTCCCAGGGTTGGTTTTGCGTGAAGGACAATTCCAGAAACCTGTTCCAATCCTCAGCCGATACGGTTGTCCCTTTTCGCCGTTCAAGCAGCATTACCGAAAACGCCTCTCGCATACGACGTGCATATTCTGGTGCTGTCAACAGGCGATCAATTAACTTGGCCCGTTTCTGGGAATCCTGGTCACCTAAAAAGGTGCGCACCTCATCGGCAGTTGGTACGATCCCATTAAGATCAAGAGACACTCGACGAAGAAACTCGGCATCGGAAGCCAGATCAGCAATCTGGCCACCAGCACGGGATCCAATCTGTTGATCAATCTGTTGATGAAGTGGACCTGCAGACCAGACTGGCCCTGAGGAAAAACAAAGAAGAACGCCGAACAGAAACCTGTTGATTGACACTTGGTCCCTCTTTAGCAGTCACAGCAGGATGGTATGTGACATGATTGCATCCAAGCAGTATTTTACGATTTTAATGGGCGATTGTCTATGGTATTTCAAACGATCATCACCGGCTCAATGATGGCAACGCCAGCAAACCGTCTCAATCACTTTCCATCTTCCAGCGTCTTTACTCAAACATGAGGACTGCAACGGCTGATAGTTGTAGGAACCGTTGGATTGGCATACGAAGGTTCCTTTGATTTTCTCTGCAACGAGCCATCATTCCCGGCCCCCCAGCTAAACCGGCAAGGTAACTTACATGCGTGCAAATCACCCGTTGTTTTAAAAACTGCGAGTTATTTTTTATGGCGTTCGTTGCTTACCAGCAGACAACACTTTGAAGAAATTTCGACCTCTTTTGAACCATGTTCACAATGTGAGAAAAATGGCAAAACGCGTTTAGTAGATCTAGGACTCGCCTTTCCCGATGGGATTGCCGGCAACCTATACGTCGCACATTTTGGAATGCAGCAAGTACAAGTACTGAATTCTGATGGTCAGCTTGTAGGCCACTATCAAGGTGGCAACCTGAGGACGAGCAACGTCGCGTTTGGAGAATCAAGGATGAATCGATTGTTTGTCGCGGATTCCCTGAAAACTGGAGCAGGCGGTTTGTTTCGCCTCGACCTCAACGTCAACGGCTTGGTCATTCTCCCTGTTGCACCCTGACCTAGCCTGAATCAAGAACCTCTCCAAAATTCCTGTGATCCAACCGAATCGGCCTGGCAATATTGCGTTGTGGAGACTGCCCAACGACAGGTTCACTATTTAAAATCGCTAGACAAATGGCGCTTTGCATCAATTTCACCCATTTTCCCCGACTTTGCGAAAAAATCAGTTGTCGTTTTGCCGATTTAATGGAATAATCGAGTACTGTTTGAACGTTTGTCCAACCCACGGTCGACACGATGTTCTCTATTCAAGCGCCTGATTTCCAAAAAAACCACGTCGGTCGGCGGGATTTCCTGCAGCTGGGAGGTGCTGGTGTCCTCGGCCTTGGATTGCCCGACTTACTTAGAGCAGCAACCCGACAACCCAACAACTTCGGACCAGGTTTTGGTCGTGCCAAGCGTTGTATTATTGTGTTTTTGTTTGGTGGACCTTCCCAACTTGACATGTGGGACATGAAACCCCAGGCAACCGAAGAGGTGCGCGGCCCACTCAAATCAATTGCCACGAATGTTCCTGGAATTCAAGTCAGTGAATTGCTACCACTGACCGCAAGCATCGCAGACAAGTACAAAATCGTCCGTACCGTTTGCCACTATCACAACGAACATTCTGCGGCTTTACACACGTCTGCAACGGGCACCTATTATCGCAATATTACGTCCGACGTTGCGAAGTGGTCACGAGAGGACCACCCACACTTGGGTGCCATTTATGCAAAGTGGCGTGGTTGGGTAGACAACATCCCGCCCTTTGTCCAGTTGCCTTACGTGATTGGTCCGCCGATGTATGAACGCTGGCCGGGCCAAAATGCCGGTTTCCTTGGTAAAAAATACGATCCGATTGTCGTTCGGGGTGACAAAAAGACAGCCGACTTTAATTTACTCGACATCGATTTGCCTGAAGGTTTACCGCCAGCTCGAGTCGATGATCGCAGATCGCTGCTGCAAAAGATGAATGAGATGTTCTCTACCGTAGAGCGCAATCCTCAGTTCGCGGAAATGGGAACCTTGTACCAACAAGTCTACTCGTTGCTCAGCTCATCGGGCGTACGTGAGTCGATCAATCTGGATTCCGAATCGCCAGCGATTCGACAACAGTACGGTCAACACATTTTTGGACAGGGATTGTTGGCAGCGCGTCGGCTGAGTGAAGCCGGAGTCCCACTGGTCACCGTTTACTGGATCGATCCGGAGCCTGCAGGCGACGGTGGTGGTGAGTTTGACTCACATGGCAAAATCTATCACCACTATCCAAATCGACTCGTTCCACCTACCGACCGTGCCTTGCACGGCCTGTTAACTGATCTCGACGAACGTGGCACGTTGGACGAAACGCTGGTGGTTGTCATGGGTGAGTTCGGTAGAACACCAAAAATCAACGGAGCGGCTGGTCGTGATCACTGGGCTCAATGTCAATCGATACTGTTAGCAGGAGCAGGTATTACGGGTGGCAGTGTGTACGGAAAATCTGACAAGAATGCGGCCTACCCAGCCTCCAATTCAGTTCCCATCCCAGATCTGGCTCAAACATTCTTACATCTCATGGGAGTACCGCCCGAGTTTGAGCTTCACCAACGCGATGGGCGTCCGCTGCCCGCTTGCCGTGGCACGGTAATTCCAGAGCTATTCGCCTGATGCAGGCCACTTCTGAAAATGGCTCTCAAATCCTGCGACCATTTGCCAGCAAAATATAAGCATTCTTTTGTTTTTCAAGTCGCCAGCTGGCAAATCCAACCAGCTTTACACTTTTTTGAAACCATTACCCGTCCACGAATCAACGCCAGCGCTGGACTCTTTTTGGATAGAATTTTCTGATATTTGGGTTGCTCTTCGCTGGCCCAAGGAGAACTACCACCAAGTTCAGTCTTTAACTGGATCCTTTTTTGCACAAACCTATCAACCCAGCTAATGCCAGAGTCCTGTCTACCTATGCCCTGCTTGGCCTATCCAGGCTAAGACCATGGTACAAAATTCCGTAAGAACCAATCGAGTGATGTTCAATGAATCCAAGCCCATACCATCCGTAAGTCTTTTCAGCACCTGGGAGGAGATCTCTTTTCTTGTGTCGGCGTTGCCGTTGGTTAACAACACATTTATGATCACAGTTACAATGACGATCGAAAATCATCGTTGCAATGAAAGGAATCCGGCATGTCGACATTCCAACAGTTTTGTCGCACATGACGGTGGAACACGAGTGTGCTTTATTAGGAAGATGCCGATAGCCAATCTGAGCTTTATGAGCTGAAAAGGCTGGCAATCTCTATCTCTATGAGCCGTTTAAAAGTTGTTCAGTTTTTACCCAAATTGGATGGGGGTGGTGTTGAACGGGGCACCCTTGAAATCGCCAGGGCGCTGGTCAAAGCCGATCACGAGTCGTTGGTCGTATCTGCCGGTGGACAATTGGTTGATCAGCTGCAACGGGAAGGAAGCCAGCACATCACCTGGCAACTTGGTAAAAAATCTCCGACAACCTTATTTAAAGTCAGAAAAGTACGCAATTGGCTCCGCTTGGAAAAGCCCGATATTGTTCACGTAAGGTCAAGAATGCCCGCCTGGGTGGTATGGCTGGCGTGGCGAAAAATGGCACCCGAAAGTCGTCCTCGATTGGTATCTACCCTTCATGGATTGCATTCGGTCAGTCGTTACAGCGAAATCATGGGCTGTGGTGAACGGGTCATTGCGGTATCCCATACCGCCCAACAATATTTACTGGATCACTACCCTCGTATCGATCCCGAAAAAATCTCTGTCATCTATCGAGGTGTCGATCCGACCGAATTTCCTGCCGGTTATCAACCTCATTCAAAATGGCTGGCAGAATGGCAACAACAGTTTCCCCAACTGGCCGATCGCTTTGTAATATGCTTGCCCGGGCGTCTAACACGACTCAAAGGTCATCAACTACTTTTTGATCTGATTCAAAACATCAATGCTCGAGGTACCAAGGCAGTAGGTCTCATTGTTGGTGGCATTGACCCCAATCGCAAAGCCTATGCCAATAGCCTTTTCCGGGAAAGAGATCAGAGAGGGTTACAAAATGACATTGTGTTTACTGGATTTCGTTCCGACATGAAAAATATTTTCTCCATATCCGACGTAGTATTATCCTTGACAACACAGCCAGAGTCCTTTGGCCGCACAGCCCTGGAAGCCTTGAGTATGGACACGCCTCTGGTGGGATTTCAGCATGGAGGAGTCGGTGAAATCCTGTCGGAGTTGTACCCAACAGGACGAGTAAAGTATGGTGACAGCCTGGGATTGCAGAAAAAAATAGAACTGCTGATGCAAGGCAAACGCGAACCCATTCAACCCAACACCCTTTTCTCATTGGAAACCATGTGCACGAATACCTTGACCCTGTATCAGGAACTGGCAGGTTCATGAATTGGCTGGTTGCATCATTGCTATTATTGCTGTCGTTTTTCGTGTGGTTTTCACTCCGCTACGTATGGTGGAAAAGGCCTATTGGCTATCAATATCCGCGAATCCTCATGTATCACATGATTAGTAAAGGGCAACCCAATCATCAGTATAAAGGGCTACACGTGGCGCCAATCATGTTCGAAAGACAGTTGAAATTACTACGTGAAACTGGCTGGGAATTTGTCACCATGTCTCAGCTGGCCGAACGAAATTGGCGAGGCAACAAACTGGTAGCTCTCACCTTTGATGATGGCTTTGCCGACAATTATCATCACGCATTACCGGTCATGAAAAAATACCAGGCCTGTGGCACCTTGTACCTGGTAACTGACCGACATAATCGAGACTGGTCCGTTTCCAAGAAAGCCCATCATGATTCTGGTGAATTAGCGAGTGAAGACAAGTTGACCGATGCCCAGGTTCGAGAAATGATTCATTCCGGATTATTTGAAATAGGCGGGCACACTGTAACGCACTGCAATCTGGCCAACACTGGCTTGATGGCAAAACAGCAGGAAATTGTCGGCTGCAAGGAACAACTTGAAAATGATTTCTCTATCCAAGTCAGCAGCTTCGCTTATCCGTTCGGTATTTATGGCGTTGAGGATACAAACGTTGTTAAAGAGGCAGGTTATATTTCTGCAACGACTACTGATGAAGGAATCGATATTACCCCTGACCCCTGGCGGTTAAAACGAATCAAGATCTCAGGAAAGGACAATTTCCTGGCCTTTAAAGTGCGAATTAAAACAGGCTTTCGTGGATATATCTAGTGACAGAAGAACGAGATATTAACGGGGAAGTCCTCACGGCAGAACCCCTGGTCCTTGGCGATCTCAAACCGTTTGGGATTGGCGGGCGCCGACTGTGTTTTTCACACCCTTATGACAAGGGGAAATGTGTGAAAGTATTGCGCCAGGACAAAGGCCGTACCATTCGATATAAAAAACGTCGAATTCTACCCGCCCGGCTGCACTCTGCTTATGACAATAATCGTCATGAGGAAATGGTATTGAATCGATTATATCGTACGATCGGCCCGACGATGGGCGAGCATTTGCCGATCTGCTATGGGACGGTGAGCACCGATTTGGGGCCTGGATTGGTACTGGATTTAGTCCGTGATCACGATGACCAAATATCACGGACCTTGCGAGAATTGATTACCCTTGGACACGAACTCTCTGAGTTTCGAGCTGCCTTTAAGCAACTGGGCCAGTTCCTGATTCATCATGTCATCCTGACCCGTAATCTGCTCGATCACAATATTGTTGTGCGCTATGGGGGGGATGGTAGTACGAAAATGTTCATTATTGATGGACTGGGTGATCCAGCATGGCTTCCGCTGGGGAGCTGGTTCAAAAGGTTAGGAAAGGCAAAAGTTAACAAACGACTCCGGCAGGCCTGGCCAAGATTCGAATCCTTTGCCGCCAAGGGTGGTGTAACCCCTGAAATGATTGAAAAAAGTAACTGGGGACAGGGAATCTTGAAACATCGAGAATGAATCGGCAGGCAATTTTGCTGGGTTGACTACGATTCAGCACAGGGTTATTTCTACCTCTTCACCGGCTGCCAAGCCTCCGTTCAAGGACAATCACCCTGAAAAACAAGTACCGCTCTTGAACAACCCTGAAAAAGGGTCTTCTGACGATGTTGCTTGTTATCCTTCAAATCGATATGACGACAATGAATCTGGTCGCATATGATGTGTCTCGATAAGCAGAAAATGATAAGTTTCTGCCAGAAACACAACTTAACGGGATCGATCTCATCAATAGGCCATCAGTTACCACACATCGGAACCATTCTCTTACGGCTTTTCAATTGTCTCCGCTGCCTCTGGGAAAACGCGGAAACGGTGATGAGCACAAAAACGCTTTATTTTCAATACCTCGTTGAGATTTAAATTCATCAATGAAATCTCCAATCCGTTGGATTAAACGTCAATACGAACTGTCCAAACACTCATTGCGACGAATGGACGTTGAACGTGAGTTTGGTGAAGCTTGTGGTTATCCGGTAAAACTGGTAGCGGCACCCACCAAGGGTGGATATGACGAAATTTACTATGCTCTTAACCAGCGCAAGCGATTCGCAGTGGTCCGAATTAACAGTCCCTATAAAACACAAAATGATCCTGTCAGTCTTCGGGATCCTGGCATTCCGCTTGATGCAAAGGGACGTCTTGAACACGAATGGAATGCTTACCACAAATTGACAAAAGAGCATATTGCACCCAGGCCGCTATGGAAAAGTGATCATGCCATTGCCTGTTCTTGGATTAATTGGCAACGTGCATCCATCTGGCTCACTAAATATCGCAGAGACTTCTGGTCCATTGCTGAACGCATTTTTCCCGCGGTAGCCAAGATGCATCAATGCGGTGTTACCCATCTGGACTTAAACCTGGGAAATATTTTGGTCGAACCCAACGGACCAGGAGTCATCATCATTGACTTCGAATTCGGCCCGGCAGATTGGGTCAGTAAGGATCAACAAAAGGCATTCGACTATTTAAGGCTCCTGGATGATTGCGTGAAGCCACGCCGGGGTGGCCAACAATTATTGGCAGACTTGGATCGGATGGAAGACATTTTAAATCGGTGTGTTGACAAATCATGCCGTCATACAGATTTAACTTTTGTCTTTGCCAAGCTAAAGCGTCTGACAACACAACCACGGTTTTGTGAAACCCTGAGAAAGATCTTTCAGAATCTTTAATCCTCACCTGGCCTTTGCAAATTTTGTCGTGGATTCCCTCACAAAGGTCAATCTGACGGAATTGGATAATTTGCAGGAACTTGGCCCGCTGATCTTTCGTAGGATAGACACCTGGTCGGGATCACTGTCCAACAAAATCTGAAATCCGAATCAAGCAAGGGGGTGATTCACGTATCAATACGCGAGTCGCTGATGAAGGAACAAGCACTCATATTCTTCTGGAATTGTTTTGGTTAATAAAAACGGCAGATCCAACCGTAGCACAACATTCCTGAGCCTTTGAACTAACCCTTGACCAGGACGATGCCTTCATCTTCGATGCGATCGAACATGGCGCGGTATTCAGGCGTGCCGTCATCATCCCACCAATCGGTCTGCAACGGCGAATTGTAACTCATCGGTATCAATTTTCGGAAATCCGGGCGCACCATAAAAATCGAGTGTTGAGGGTCAGCGATATTATACATCTTGGTGCCATTGGCAAACTCTGTCTTGATAATCCACTTGGCCCTCTCGGGCAGTTTGAGATTTTTCAGTCGTTCCAGTTCCTCCTCATCGAGAGTGACACCAAGTCCTGGTGCTTCCGACACACGAAGAAATCCATTCACCGGATCAGGCCGCTCCTTTACGACGTCAGCTTTCCAGGTTTCGGCGTCACAGTGGAACTGAAAACTTGCCGTCTTGAAAGCGGATTGCATATGCGTGGTCATCGAACGCGTGATCTGACCACCGACATTTTGAAGCATGAAAGGCAAGTTAGCACCGGCCATCAGTCCTGCACGCCGGATCGTATTACCAATACGACTGTGTCCGAGGATGCATGCATCGGCTGCACGTCGGAAGATTTCAAAAGAGTGGCCCAAAGGCGCGTGATGGAGAACAATGGGGACACGGACGCGGCGGCGGAGTTCGATATACCCCTCGATATCTCGTTCAAACAAAGGATCTTCAAAAGCTCCGGTGACTGGAAATTCGGTCATCTTCTCGAGCAGTTCGTAGGTATGATCATTCGTACCTCCCATGGTCAGGTCAAACATGACTCGAAAACCTCGCGGGGCAATACTTTGCATTGCCTGAAGTTGATCGATGACGTTCTCAAAAGGCGACAAATGGTATTTCAGCCATGTGTAACCTCGTCGCGCGTACTGCTGGACAGCTTCTGCAACATGGGTGGGGTCAGCTGAAACGGTCCAACTGCCCACCGGAACCCAACGACGATAACGTTGGCCAAAGAGCTTATAGACTGGAATTCCGGCTGCTTTTCCCATCAAGTCGTACATGGCGGTGCCTAAACCCAACGAAGTTTCATCGCCAATCCAATCCCAGGGGCTGCTGCCAATATAGTTGTTGAGCACGCTGTCAGACTCAGGTCCATGGCTCTCTCCTAACCCGACGAGTTCGGAATTCGTGCGCACAATGTAAATCGTACGTCGACTGGGACCATAGAAATGGTCAAGAGTGTCGTGAATCCAGTCCTCATAGGGAACCATGATATTGTGAACTTCAATATCGGTAACAAGTAGTTTCTCGTGTCGCGCATTGCCCTGTTGCTGGGCTCGCAAAGCGGCCTGCCAACTTGGTAAACTGCCGAGCCCGGCCGCCAAACCAGCGGCCGTGGATGTCAGAAAACGGCGCCGAGTGGCAACGGGTCCGGCATATAACAGACGATTTGATTGATGTAGAGGAGGGTTGGTCATCATGTTCTCCAAGGAGGTTAGTAAGATCACGCGCGACTCAAGTGTAGTTCTTGCAACCATCGGTTTCAATGAACCGTTTCGCAAGGCGAGGCCTTTTGGCAGCTTGGATGACAATATGGAGATGCCTTAGCATAGACGTATCACGAGAATACACCAGTCGTTGGTCTTTTCCCTGGCAGCTTGGCCCAGCAACGGGCAGTTCTTATTGGAAGTCGCTGCTGAATACGCCAACGCCATGTTGGCGCAGTTCTTGGCAGGACTTTTCCAGGCCTTTGTGTTTTATCCCAAGAACCATCGAATTCCCTTTTCTCCCAAGTTCAGCTTTTTCCAGTAATTACTGGCGGACAAAACCAAGTAATTCACGCTGCAACCCCCCGCACACCGCTACAAGGGCTTACCGAAAGACCCGGCTTACTGACGGTTCCCGATATGTGGTGACTGCGAAATACCTTGTACCTGGCTGGATGATGACTTTCGCATCACGGTTGAAATAATCTTCTTCAGTGCGACGACCGAGTCATGAACCGACAAATCATTGTTAAAAGCCAAATAATCGGTTGGCGTGCGGCGTGATAAATAATGAAACATATCACTATTATATTTCTGGTGACCCGCCGCTGACATTTCCAATTTCCTTTTTGTCACTGTGTCGTAACTGACAACGCAGTGAATGGTAGGTATTCGTTTACCAAAGAAGCCCGCTAAAATTTTACATCGACTGAACGTTGGAAAATCCGTTTTTCTATTCAAATAGATAAAATCAACGATGGATCGGTCGATCAGGGTCAGGCCATATCTTTGTTTCCACTGGCGGATACGAAGACCCAGGCAAGCCCGCAGATACACAAGCGGCGACAAGGTTTCGTCAAAATTCTCGCGGGACTGAAAGAGGAAAGGCCGGATAAAAATAACAGCCGCCTTATGGATCAAAGATTTCCGATACAGATGCTTGCCGGTGAATACATGTGTAACTTCTGGGACATGCTCTTTTAGTGCATGGGCCAACGTCGTTTTACCTGCACCGTCACAACCCATAATGGAAATCAATCGAATCTGCCGTGGAGCGGCCAATCTGGCTTCCCGGAACTTAATTCTGATTTTATCAAACCTACTACGGACAGGATGGATCCGTGGACATTTAAGCTTGGACTTGAGATACGTCCATGTCTTAACATGATGTTCATTTGTCACAGCCCTGCGGTGGCAAATATCCTGTAATGAATTGGCCAGAGACGTAAAACCTGCCTGTCGGCATTGGTCAACATAACCGCGTATTCGGTGCTGAACTTTCTCGACATTAACGTTTTTGCGCTTGGTCAATAAATGTTGTACATAAATGCAAGCTTCCAAATCGCTGGGGAGGCGATCAACTGAGCGATCTGACACAGACAAACAATTGGCACAGTCTGCAAAAGTCAAACGCTGTTTGCCATAGTCGAGCTGCCAGAGATTCACCCAAAGGTCAAATTCAACGCGGTGCTGTCCGTCGCGGGAAAACAAGATGAACTCCACCTTGTCGGGTCGCCGAGAAACCACACGGATATGACAATCTCCGTTCTGAACCCATTGATAGGCATGAGACAGTAGCGCATTCACTGATTTCTCGCTGCATAACAAATCAATGTCGTCACCATCAATACAGCTGTGATCTATCAATCCTCCCCGTAGTTGAATGAACTTCCAAGGACCCTTGTGAATTTCGTCAATGCATGCAGCCAGACGATGCCATGCATCGGATCGAAAAACTACGTTTTTAACGACTTGGGTTTTAATAGTTGCAACTCGAATCCAGTGATGAAAATAACTGGTTCGGATTATCTCAAAATTACTATTCTATGTCAGGATAGATTTCGTAGCGATGCTGACCACACCAAGGAGAGTTGGCTCGCAAATCAGAAGCAGACAGCGACCGAACGATCAACGTAGACAACTACCTAGCAATCATCACTGCCTATCCGTACAAACCTGGAATTGCTTTTCCACGGTAGATATGATGCGGTCGTCCATCCACATCTTTCCAGATTCCTGCTCGCGGAATTCCTAGCGATTCGTAGATCGTCGCTGCAAAATTCTCAGGCGTTTGGCGATCACGGATGACCTCTGACCCGGTTCGATCGGATGCTCCGATGACATTTCCACCTTGAACACCACCGCCAAAGAACATCACCGTGTTGACCGGACCCCAATGGTCGCGTCCGGCTTTTTTGTTGATCTTGGGGGTGCGCCCAAATTCTCCGGCCACGACAACCAGTGTTTCATCAAGTTGCCCTGATTCTTCTAAATCGTCTAACAGCGCAGTGACGGCTTGATCCATCGGTGGAAGGAGGTGATTCTTCATGGTGACAAAGTTGTTACTGTGCGTATCCCAAGAAGAATTTTTTCCCATGTTGACCTGCACTAACTTCACACCACTCTCCACCAACCGCTTGGCCATCAACACTGAAAGCCCGAACTTGTTCGCTCCATAACGTTCCTTTAATTTCGGAGCTGCATTTTCTACGTCGAAGGCATTTTTAACTTTTGAATCTGCCAACACGGAAATCGCCTGTTGCCGATGAATGTCCATTTCCGCCGCGGTCCGCTCCAAACCCCGTTGTTGACGCTCAATTTCAGCAAGCAAGTCAACGCGCCCTTTAAACCGTCGGTGGCCGCCGTCTGGTAACTTGAGTAATGGGATTTCAAAAACACTATCGGCTGCGTGCTCAAATGGTGACTGGTCGAATCGAAAACAGTCGGGGCATGCACCGTTGCCCAATGGACAATTGGAAGCAATATCGATATGCCAGGCTTCCCATTGTTTTCCTAAGAGACCTGCGTATTGCCCAGGCCGATAAACGCCTACTTCATTGATGTTCGGTTGAGGCAAAACAGCCGCTGGCGGCATTTTGCCGGGTTGATTCCGCAAAGCGTAAGTCACGACGGCAGGCATCGACGGCCATTCGTTTTGACTGGGCGATTTGTCCTGAGAAAACTGTGGCGGAAAATCGAGCCGGCCGGTGAACATCATATGACAAGCGGGCAGATGTCCACTGCTACCCGTTTGCATCGACCGAACGAGGGCATAGCGATCGCTACGCTGCGCCAACATGGGCAAGTGCTCACAAATCTGCAGCCCTGGGGTGCGAGTGGAAATCCGTTCAAATTCACCGCGAATCTCTGACGGCGCCTCAGGCTTCATGTCAAAGGAATCGTGGTGAGATATGCCACCGGTGAGAAAGAGAAAAATGACTGACTTGGCTTGCGAATCAGCGTTTCCACCCAGTGCGCGCAACGCAGACAAATGGGTTGTACTTAAGCCCAAACCAATCGTACCAGCCTGTATCACGGTACGCCGATCGATGATTCGACTAGCTTGATTTTCGACTTCTCCCATTCGTCATTCCTCCCCTGATGTGCACAGGTAGAAAGAAAGTGAAAACACCTCGACCATTTTTTGTATACTAGCAAAAACCAGTGCTGGTAGCAACAGAAATCTTTCCGTAGAGAATCGATGCGCCAATTGGAAACAACGTATTTGTTTACCAAAAATCCATTGGTGCAAGCAATCTTCCCCGTGTCAAAGTCCCGGTATCAAAGCATTTTATCAATTTCCATACAATAATGAATTTGCCGAGCCACCTCGCAAAACCCCAACGACGGATAGAGATGAGGGCCAATTTCGTTTTGATCGAGCGTCTCAATGCGCACGTGACGGACACCCTGGGCACGAAAGTGCTCCAGCGCATGCTCAATCAAACGACGGCCCAGGCCATTACCTCGCTGATCAGCGTCAACCGCCAGATTCGGGATGAATCCCATACCCCCTTCACGATCAATCCAAGTTGTTATGTAGCCGATAACTTGCGATGCAAGTTCCACCACAAAAATGGTCGAGCATTCACGCCTAACATCAGCATCGATCTGTCGGGCCTTTCGCCACTGCCAATCGTGTTGGTTAATGATGCCATAAATTGCTTCAATGTTGCGGTCAATGGAAACATCCTGAAAAGATTCCACCGTGAGCCTTTTAATCACTGGCAAATCTTCCGAACGAAAGTTTCTGAAAACGAAATCCATGGCCATGTCGTCCATCAAAAGGAGGTATTTAGTTTACAGATTCTATTACGTTGATTTGATCAGCCAACACTAAATTTCCGGTATTCATGAATTTGCATCAACATGATTTTAGATAATGCCTGTACCATGCAGGAGCCGTTCGTTAGAATTCAAACACTCGGAAGTCCCCTATCATTGGAAAACCTGGTTTCAGGCGGTGATAAAATGTTCATTCTTACCATGTGGGTGTGTCTGGCTGTTGCAGCAGAGTGCGGAACTGAAGCCGACCCGGCTGAGACGTTGAGCCAATCCGGAGTAAAAATATTTCGCAACGAGAAAGGCCTGTTAACACATCTGCAATTTCGCGGTGTTGAGAATACCGATTCGAACCTGGCTTATCTCAAAAAGTTAAACCACCTTGAGATACTCGACTTGGACAACAGTCGCGTCACCGACTCCGGAATGGCACACATTGCCGAATTAAAAAAACTTAAAACCCTTTTACTGGTAAATGCGCTCATTTCAGATGCCGGGGTGACTCATGTCAAAGGGCTAGTGAATCTTCAGAAGCTGGAAATTGGTGACACACAAATCACGGATGCCGCTCTGCCGAATTTACGGGGTCTGGTGAATCTCGAAACATTGCTTTTGTACCGCACAAAAATTACCGATGCTGGACTCATTCATTTAAAAGAACTCAAAAAACTTGTGTTACTTCACTTTGCTGAAACCAATCTCACGGATGCCGGTTGCAAACATCTGCACGGACATACCAACCTCTGGAGATTGTCACTCTACGGCACTCAAGTTACCAACGCGGGACTCACGTGTGTCAAAAGAATGCAAAAACTCACCATGCTGGATATTGGTCAAACAAACATCACCGACGACGGCTTGCCGATCCTGTTAGGACTCAAGAAACTCGATAATCTTGCCATTTATAACACGGTGATTTCCGATTCAGGCCTGATTCACCTGGCAAAGCTTAAGACTCTCGAACGACTGGGCTTGAAAGGAACCCAAATTACCGACGCAGGATTGGTTCAGCTCAATAAACTGAGCAATCTCAAGTCACTCCAATTGGAGAGGACCCGAGTCACTGCTGCCGGAGTGGCTGAACTTCGTAAGGCATTGCCTGATTGTAAAATCACGCATTGATTCTGACGACAAGCCATCTGGTAAGAGGCGGTTTCCATCAATTGAATTGCCCGCTCCCAATTCTGAAAATTTGGGAGGATTCACAGGCAACACCTCCCACGGTCATTCAAGAACTTTGTTTGTCGGCATTCATCCGAGCCGTAAGGCAGACAAACAACGCGTGCAGCGATCCCAAACGGCAAAGTTGCCAATTTCTCCAGGACAGCGGATCAACAACGATAAGCTGAAAAGGAGCACCGATTGACTTCAAGAGCTGTCAAACCAATATCAGCGTGTTGGGTATTCTCAGAAAATCGAGGTCACAATCGACCCACTGCACAGGCTAGGGCTGGCCATTTTGGTTCTTTGGCACTTGGCCATTGGACCGCTTACTCCAATCACGGCGCTGTCGTGAACTGGGAATGTTCATTTTTTTGCGATACTTGGTGATCGTGCGACGTGCCACTTTGAACCCATGTCGCTGGAGCTCTTTGACCAAGTCATCATCGCTGTAAGGAGAACTTTTATCTTCGTTATCAACGAGTTCCTGTAACTTCACACGAATCGCATCCCAGGCGACTTCCTCACCGTCTGCACTAATCGTCCCCCCCACAAAAAACCGCCTCAGAGCATAAATCCCTCGTGGTGTCTGCATCCACTTGTCATCGACCGCGCGACTGACTGTGGTCACATGCACGCCCACCTTCTCGGCGATCTGCTGCATCTTTAACGGTTCCACATGTTCAGGACCATCTTCCAGGAACCGAGTTTGATGGTCAACGATCGCTTGGGCTACACGAGTCAAGGTGTTACGTCGCTGGTGGATCGACTCAATGAGCCATTGGGCTGAATTCACTTTGCGTTTAATGAATTCTTTTTCTTCTTGTGTTGCCTTGCCGCTTGCCCAACGTTGCTTGTAGTGCTCACTGATTCGCAAGCTCGGGGTTCGACCATCCTCCAAACGCACTACATATTCTCCCTTTTCATTCTTTTCAACCATCACATCGGGCGTAATGGTTGGAACCAACGACGCAGAAAACGCAGCACCCGGCTTTCCATCAAGCCTTTTCAATTCGCCCCATACCTCCTGAATTTGTTCAATCGAATAACCAGCCTTGCGTTCGATCATCGGCAGCCGATTATCAGCGAGATCTTGCAAATGGCTCGAAATAATCGTCTTCAATTCATCATACATTGGCATTTCAGGCACCAATTGCAACAACAGGCACTCGCGTAAATCGCGCGCACCTATGCCCGCCGGTTCTAGGGACTGAACAACGGACAATGCCTTACCAAGTAGTGCAATTTTATCATCATCCGTATCTGGCGGTAAAACATCCTCGAGCCGTCCCGTGAGATAGCCGTTGGGATCCAGATTATAGATGATCAATTCAGCCATCGCCCTGATTTCCGCATCCAGGTTCAGTTCACCCAGCTGATCGTTCAAGTGGTCGTGCAACGAATGAGGTCGTGAGGTGATATTGGCTATCGCATCATGTTTGCGATCACCTTCCTCTTCCATTCGGTTAATCGAACGACGAGGCATTTCATCGAAGTGATCCGGAACATCCTTGTCCAACTGCAAAAGTCGTTCGAAATCAGCTTCACTATTCTTTTCGTCAACTACCAACTCACGTTCTTCGGACGAGGGAGCATCAGGAGCTTCAGTTTCAACCGGCTCATCAGGTAAATTCAGATCTTTTTCGTGGACTTCCAGCAACGGATTCTCACTCATCTCCTGATCGATTCGCTCTTGCAGTGCCATGATGGGCAACTGCAGGATCTCCATCGACTGGATCATCCGCGGTGCAAGCACCTGCTTTTGAACGAGCTTCTGTTCTAAACCAAAGGAAAGTCGCATAGCAGTCTGTCTTGTTCATCCCCTGACGCTTTTTTAATTGGAGTGCAAATCCCCAATACCTTAGCGCCCGCTAATTGCCGGACTCGACAATGTTGCAAAATCAGTTACTGAATTAATTGTACGTTAAATTCCCAACCTGATTGTGATTTCAATCTGACAATCGGAAACGATAAGAACCATGCAGGGCGTCAACTTTCCTTAAAATTCCTGTCGTCCCGACATCGCATCCGCCAATATCTCCTTGTTGGTAAATTCCAAAACACTGCCAGCAGTTATTCCACGGGCCAATCGAGTGATTTTTACCGGATAATCTGCCAGCACGTTGGCAATGTGTAAAGCCGTTCCATCTCCTTCAACCGTTGGATTCGTTGCCATCACGATTTCCCGAAAATTCCCCTCTTGGACACGTTGAACAAGCCGGTCGATCGTCAACTGTTCGGGGCCAATGGATTCCAGTGGCGTAATACGACCCAACAAGACATGGTAGAGGCCGTTAAAAACACTGGATTGCTCCAGGGCCATTAAATCACGCGGCTGCTCTAAAACACACAAAAGTCCCCGGTCGCGTTTGGGATCTTGGCAAATCGAACAAAGATCTTCCTCGGCCAGGTTAAAACAATCTTTGCAGTAGCTAACGTTTTCTCGCACAGCACGGATGGCATCCGCCAATCCGATTGCCTCTGTCTTGTTCACTCGAAGGATATGATAAACAAGACGTTCAGCCGACTTTCGACCGATTCCCGGCAACTTTGCAAACTCATCGATAACTCTTGCCACCGATTCAGTCAGCTGTGCCATCGGTCCCCTGCACTCCACCGCTGAGTTCCTGGATCGCTTCGTTAAGCCCCGGTACGTTCAGTCCCTCTGTCATCTGCTGCATCGCTTCAGCATGCATTTGCCGGGACTTCGTAACGGCCTGATTCACAGCCGATGGTAAAAGGTCTTCAATCATTTCTCGATCACCGCGTTGGACCAGCTCAGGCTCAATCGTTACTCGCAAAACTTCACCCAATCCGTTCACTTCGACTTCAACCATCCCACCGCCTGCATTTCCCACAGCGCGTCGAGTTTTTAGGTGTTCGGTGATCCCCTGCATCTTATTGCCCATCTGTTGGGCCTGACGCATCAGCGTCCCGATATTGCCGAGTTCTTTAAACAAAGCAATGCCTCTCGCTTTAAATATGCTTAAAATTTATGGGTGATCGACACGAATCACTTCGGCTTTGAAAAGTTCGACCGCCTCACGCACAGTGGCGTTTTGATGAGCATCCCGCACACGCTGGCGTGCTGACGTAGGAGGTGCCGAAAGGGCTAGCGTATCAGGCTCATCATCGACTAAATCGAATTCTAAATCCACGCTCTGGCTGATGATTGAGGCCAGGGCCTGTTGAAGCTTTTCCTTTCGATCTGGGCGTTCACAAAACGATTTACATGAATTATACCTTCTTTCGAAAGAAACTACTAGCCGATTTGGCGCGGAAATTGCTACGTCCCGGGCATGGGAGGCATTTTCGCCCGTCATATCCTGTAGTTGTCCGATCGCCTGTTGCCAAACGGACTGCACGTTCGAGTCGTTGAGTGTCAACGTCGCTGTACGGCTGGGGCCATGCTCAGGAGGAGTCTCGTCTTCGCGGGGGTTCGCTAGAGACGATGGCTCTTTTTTTTTTGCTGATGATCCAGGTGGGGAAGCAATGCGGGGCGTGCCAGCCGGCGGAGTTGAACTGCTACCCCCGGCGATCAATGAAATCAATTGATCAATTTGATCAAGATTCTCAAGGTTGGCGATCTGTACCAATGCCACCTCGACCAACGCTCTTACCTGCGTGCTTTGCCGCATTCTGACGAGCGTCTGATCTAGAATCTGAATCACCGCCAAAATGGTTTCCAAACCAAGTGAATGAGCCTGGTCTCGAAAGGAGTCGATTTCGGTACCCACTGCGCTGAGCATCAAATGGCTCTCGCCTCCTATGTGAGCCACCATCATGTCCCGAAATCGGGCAATCAACTGTTCCACAAGCGGACCTGGGTCAACACCCTCGGACAGCGCAGCGTCCAATTCTTCCAGCGCACCGATTGCATGATTAGCGCACAAATGATTGACTAACTGGCCCAACCGCCCACTTCTCGCAGTGCCCAAGATGTCATGAATATCGTCAACCGTAACTGACGACTTGCCAAAAGCAAGCAGTTGCTCCAACAACGACTGGCTGTCTCTCATTGAACCCGAGGCACGACGAGCAAGCAATTCTAAAGCTTCTGCCTGGGCTTCCACACCTTCAGATCGCACGATATCTTTCAAACGCGCAGCGATGGCGTCAGTTCTAATTCCAGAAAAATCAAACCGCTGACAGCGGGAAAGCACCGTGATTGGAATTTTTTCAGGATCCGTGGTGCAAAAAATGAACTTTACATGCTCGGGAGGTTCCTCAAGAGTCTTCAACAACGCGTTGAACGCCTGATTGGTCAGCATGTGAACTTCGTCAATAATATAAATCTTAAACTTGGCGCGACTCGGACGGACGTTGACGTTCGAACGAAGTTGGCGGATTTCGTCGATACCACGATTGCTCGCACCGTCAATCTCTAAGACGTCGACATCATCGCTGGCGGTAATGCTTTGACAGATATCACACAAATTGCAGGGTGTTGGCGACGGCCCCTGTTTGCAGTTGAGCGCCTTGGCCAAAATTCGGGCTGCTGATGTTTTCCCAACACCTCGAGCGCCGGTAAACAAATAAGCATGTCCAACCCGATTGGTGGAAATGGCATTTTCCAGAGCCTGCGTCAACTGCTCCTGGCCAATCAATTCAGAAAACAACTGGGGTCGATAACGTCGGGCAACGACGACATATTCATCGGCCGACTTTGATGGAGACGATGGAACCCCATCGTTTGCTTGCATACCGGAACTAGTGGACATGGGATCTCTGTCTCCCGTTGCTGTCGATAAGTAGTCCCCGCACAAGAGTACCCCGCTTAGGGCTGCTCCGGTTAAGGCCTGACCCGGTTCACGGCTCCCCCTTGCGGGGACCACTTATCGACAGCTATCGATGGCGCAAACAGGTCGAAGAAAACCGTGCCCAATCTTAGCGGTTTCCGAGCGAAGGTCCAGGGGTCCGCTCCAAGGCACCTGAACCAACTTTGGTCACCAGGATCTTTTCGGCCGCATCCCGTCCGAGCGTCGTCTCAGTCACCCCCATGCGTACGATCACCGTACCGGCCTCTCTGCGATGTTCCATGACTTTTCCATGGGCGCCAAGAGGCAAGCCGGCTTCACTCAAATACCTTAAAAAGGAAGGAGTTTGGTCCAAAACACGAACCAGACGAAACGGACTGCCAACGGTCCATTGTGTCAGACAGAGACTGTCAGGCCTGGGAACCGACCCATCGGCCCGCGGAATTGGATCGCCATGGGGATCGGTTTCGGGATTCCCTAAAAAAGCGTCAATCCGGTCCACTAACAGATCACTCACAGCGTGCTCGAGATGTTCCGCTTCGTCATGGACTTCGTCCCAGGAAAGCTTCAGCGTGGTGGTCAGGAAAAGCTCAATCAGGCGGTGACGCCGCAGAATCCGAAGCGCAAGTGTCTCCCCCGATTCAGTAAGCCGAACTCCCTCGTAGGGCGCATAGGTCGCGAGCCCTGCCGCATTGAGTGTCTTCAGCATGCTGGTTACCGTCCCAGGAGCTACACCCAGTGCTTCAGAAACCTGCCCCGTGGAAGCCGATTCTCCCGGCTGGTGCAGGCAGATGTTGTAAATCGATTTAACGTAGTTTTCAATCGTGAGACTATGCAATCGTGTCAGCCCTTCAATTCACAATGGAAAACGGAATAATAAATAATACAGGATCGAAATATATAAAAACATTCAACAACAACAATTGTAAGGGAGTGTGGAGAGACATCCAACCTACGTTGCCCACTTCAAAATTCTCTCGCGCCTCACTTTTCATTAATCGCTGAAACTTATTCTACGCTGAGCCCCTTGGTCCAGCCAAGCGTTTTTGTCCCGCCAGTTGTAAAACCAGGTCCGATTAGCCACTCAAAACACGGCGATTACCGAATCCCCTTGAATTCACCATCACTTCACTCCAAGATAGACGCATGAAGAATTCCGGCAATGTTAATTTGAACCTCCAAGCAATGGCCCGGTGCGAACTGATGGCTGCCGAAGCTGAACGCTTGCGATTGCAGACGACAACCTGTGCAACTGGAGCACGTTTAATTGATTGCGGCATCCAAGCCAACGGAGGTTTGGAAGCAGGTCGCGGTTTGGCTGAGATCTGCATGGCCAATTTGGGTAATGTCAATTTGCTGCCAGACCAAGCTAAGCTTGCCACAGGGCTTTGTGTATCCGTGTCAACCGATCAACCTGTCCTCGCCTGCATGGCTGCTCAATATGCTGGCTGGCAATTGTCGATTTCCGATTACTTCGCGATGGGAAGCGGGCCCATGCGAGCCGCTGCCGGGCGAGAAGACGTTTTTGAAAAAATCGGATACCAAGAACAAACCGACTGCGCTGTCGGCGTGTTGGAAAGCTCGCAGTTGCCGCCGGCTGAACTTTGTGTCGACGTGGCGGCAGCCTGCCGTGTCGATCCAAAATGGCTAACACTACTGGTGGCTCCCACTTCGAGTCAGGCTGGCAATGTCCAAATTGTGGCAAGATCCGTCGAAACTGCGCTCCATAAGCTGCTGGAACTTGGATTTGATCTTTCCCGCATCATCAGTGGACATGGTGTCGCGCCGTTGCCGCCCGTCGCCGCCGATGATTTAACCGGCCTGGGCCGAACCAACGACGCCGTCCTTTACGGTGCCCAAGTAACGCTCTGGGTCAAGGGAGACGACCGCTCACTCGAAGAGATAGGACCTCAAGTTCCCAGCTGCCATTCACGCGACTACGGTGAACCATTTTCTAAAATATTTGAAAAATACGAGCGGGATTTCTACAAAATCGATCCACTGTTGTTTAGTCCAGCGGCCATCACCTTGGTTAACTTAGACACTGGACGAACAATGCATTTTGGTCGTATTTGCCACGAGGTTCTGCAACACTCGTTCCAAACTTAGCTTCTGTGACTGTCCCCTTTCAGAATTTCGCACCACATGTTAGCCTTATTTTGGATTTATTTCAGAATCGGGAGGTCCGGGCTATCAACAGAATGATGCGGCCAAAACCGTTCTGACAAACTGGGCAAATTTACTTGCACAAAAAAACTGCTCGCATCAGCGAATCTTGGACGAACAAGAGCTGACACAATTTTGATTTGGGAAAGGCCTATAGAAATGAAAAAACTCGCATCGATTTTGGTGATCTGTACCATCAGCATGTTTGCCGTTGGCTGTAATAAAAGTAGTACAGGGCCGGCAGATGCGGGTTCCGATAATGGCGATATGAGTTCCGATGGTAGTCAAAACAGTGGCGCCGAAAGTGGCAGTACCGAGGGATATTAGAGCTGGCAAACATCCGGTTCAACACCCCTATTTAACGTAACCAAACTTAAAATAACCCACGACGGAATCAGTATCTTTGTCCTTTGAGCAAGGCAACTGATTAGCGTGAGGTGGTTGGGTAAGTTAAGGATTCGTTGTTCTCTTTAAAAGCCCTGCTGGCATGTACGACGGATAGGCCGTTTCGGTGTGCTTGCTGGCAAATCACTCGCGTGGTAACCGCCAATTCGTGGCCCTGGCCTGCGTTATTGAAAGATGCTTGAGTCACGATTTTCTGGTGTCTTGCGACGCCCAACAACTCAACCAGCAGACTTTTGATTTTCTAAAAATCGAATTCCGTCTGACATCCCTGTTATTGGTTCTTCTTGGGACGAGGCACGCGCCCTCCTCCGCGACGACGCCCGCGTTTGCTTGATTTCGTATTAGGTTGCTTCACATCAGCTACTTTTTCCCCGATCGAATCTTGCATCTCCACAATCTGATCGCGCAGGGTTGCCGCCCGTTCGAACTCCATTGCGTCTGCGGCTTTCATCATCTCGGATTCCAGTTCCTTAAGATATTCTTCGGTGACATAATCGCTTTCTTCTTCGCGACCCACCGCTCGGTTCGCTTCACGATGTGCAGCGGCCGCAGATTCGATCCCTTCACTGATATTTTTGTGGATCGTCTCGGGTGTAATTCCATGTTCACGATTATAAGCTCCCTGGCGAGAACGACGGCGGTCAGTTTCATCGATCGCGCGCTGCATCGATTTGGTAACTTTGTCCGCGTACAGGATTACTTTTGCATTCACGTTGCGTGCTGCTCGGCCAATCGTCTGAATCAGCGATGTTGCACTGCGTAAAAAACCTTCCTTGTCGGCATCAAGAATGGCTACCATCGACACTTCAGGCAAATCGAGCCCTTCACGAAGCAAGTTGACACCGATCAATGCATCAAAACTTCCTGCCCGAAGATTCTTGATTAATTCAACACGCTCAAAGGCATCCAGTTCGCTGTGCAACCACTTGCAATTAACACCATTTTCGTTGAGGTAGGCCGACAAATCTTCGGCCAATCGTTTCGTAAGTGTCGTGACCAAAACCCTTTCACCAGCCTCACTGCGCTGGAGAATCTGTTCCCGCAAATGCGGTACTTGCCCTTGTGCAGGCAAAACTTCCACAACCGGGTCAAGCAGTCCGGTCGGACGAATCACCTGTTCAACAATTTCCCCTCCTGCCTTTTTTAATTCGTAGTCGCCAGGGGTTGCGCTCACGTAGACAACTTGATGAATTCGTTTCTCCCATTCCTCGAATTTTAACGGACGATTGTCCAAAGCACTGGGCAATCGAAAACCATGCTCAACGAGAGTCATTTTGCGGCTCCGGTCACCGGCATACATGGCCCCAATTTGTGGAACTGTCACATGGGATTCATCAACCATCAGTAGAAAGTTATGTGGAAAAAAATTGTAAAGCGTCTCTGGCGGATCACCCGGGGCTCGTCCTGAAAGTGGACGACTGTAATTTTCTATTCCAGGGCAGTAGCCTACCTCAAGCAACATTTCCATATCGAACCGAGTTCGCGCATTGAGACGTTGAGCTTCGAGCAGCTTCCCATCACGTCGAAATTGCTGTAGTCGGTTGTCAAGTTCTTCCCGAATCGACTCGACCGCAGCAGAAATCCGATCTTCAGGTAACATGAAATGTTTCGCTGGATAAACAAACACTTGATTTTGTTGGGCAATCACTTCACCACTAGTCGGATTAATGATCGACAACTGGTCAATCTCGTCACCCCAAAACTCGATTCGGTAAGCAAATTCTTCGTAGGACGGCCAGACTTCGACACAATCACCCCGCACGCGAAAGCGACTCCTTTCAAAACTGACATCGTTGCGTTGATATTGAATATCAACCAATCGCATCAGCATCTCGTCGCGATCACAGGTCTGGCCCCGTGAAACAGCCACCATCATCTCCTTGTAATCTTCCGGAGATCCCAGGCCATAGATGGACGACACACTCGCAATGATGATCACGTCCTGCCGGCTCACTAACGAACTGGTCGACGCCAGGCGCAACCTATCAATCTCTTCGTTGATCGATGCGTCCTTTTCAATATAAATATCTCGTTGTGGAATGTACGCTTCGGGCTGATAGTAGTCATAGTAACTGACAAAATAGTGAACCGCGTTGTTAGGAAAGAATTCCTTGAACTCGCTATAAAGTTGCGCGGCTAACGTCTTGTTGTGAGAAATCACCAGTGTCGGCATTTGAACCTGCTGAATGACATTGGCCATCGTGAAGGTTTTACCGGAACCGGTAACACCTAGCAAAACCTGATGTTGTCGCTTTTCATTAAGGTTCGCAACAAGCGATTCGATAGCCGCCGGTTGATCACCTGCAGGCTCAAATGGTTTGTGGATCTGAAATTTCACGTACTTCCCCCAACCGTCTTTTGGGCCAATCGGTGGATTATAGCGGAAATCGTCCCGTCCAACATATCGACAGTTCGCCTTGCCATAGCTCGTCGTTTGTGAAGAATCGAAGGACTGTTGATTCAAGATTCCGTTATCGACAGCTGCTTGGGCACAAAATAAAGAGGTGAAGAACCATGCAAAAGAATCGTTTATTGCTGCTGGTAATCGTTTCTGTTTGGCTGGTCGGTTGTGGAGTCAATTCGAGAACACCCACCCAAGATACCTCGTCACGGCCGCTCAACGGCCAGGTTCAAGTAGTCACTTTGACAACTGAAAACTTCGACCAGGAAGTTCTGGACAGCGACATTCCGGTAATGGTCGATGTTTGGGCTACCTGGTGCGGACCATGTCGACACATGACGCCAATCGTTGAGGAAATAGCCGCGGACTTTTCCGGACAAGCCAAAGTCGGCAAGTTGGACATTGATCAGAATGGTCCGATAGCCGACAGATACAATATTCGCGGTGTGCCAGCGTTTTTATTCTTCCGCAATGGAAAACTTGTCAATCAAGAGCTGGGTGTACAACCCAAAGAAATACTGGCAAGCCATCTTCAACCCGGCGAAGCGGACCAACCCGCTGAAGCATCTTAATGGTCCGTCGTATTTCCAAGAACTTCTCGATGTGACATTCTTGGTCTTTTGAAAGATCGGCCCACAATCACAATCTCTCCTGCGTGCAAAAAGTACGGTGTCGACGCCAAGACGGTAGCTTCCGGATGGAGCTGGTCTCGAAAAGTTTCAAAGGACTCACGCGGTGTGATCAAGTATCGATTTCTTCCACCTTCCAGATACTGATGGGCTGTCTTCGCTTCGTGAGTTTGAATGAGTGGAATTGGCTTGCCATGATAAAACACCCAACTCGGTTCCAGACTAGCGAATGCGTGAAATTCTGCCGTCTCGTCCCCGTCTTTGATCTCAGCAATCAGCTGATCAACATTTTGATGGCGATCGACTCGAACCGAGGCATACCCGAAAATCGCAGTCATCAAGACAACGGCTGACAAAGCAAAGACGACCACTGACGGTTGCCGCTTGCCTTTTAAAATGAGCCAATAGCAGGCAACTGCAGACACCGCAGGCAACAGACCGAGAATGCCCAGCCATTGCTCACCTGGCAAATAGAAGTGTGCAGCGATCGAAATCGCGATGCCGCCCACGACTCCCGAAAGTGCGAATACAGCAAGGCAAATGGACAACCAAATGGGTGCTGATAACGTGACACCCTGAATCCAATGGTAGAGAAAGCAACCGGTCAGCAATGCCAACGCCGGATAACAGGGCGTTACATAACTTGGGAGTTTTGTCTCGGCAATCGTAAAGGCACCAACGTAAACTCCTACCCAACAGGCAAGTAAAAGATAACCATTTTTCCAAGGATCAGAACGTTGCAAACGACGAACCATTCCAATCACCGTGGGTACCGCAAATACTGACCAGGGCAGGAAGCCGATCAAAATCGCAACCGGGTAGTACAGCAGGGACCCACCATGTCCTTCCATTGTTTGGGTAGCCCGGCCAAAATTATGTTCCCACAGGAATCCTTTCACCCATTCACCATCGGTCTTGATCCCAACCCACAGGTACCACGGCAGTGCCACAGCCAGGCTCAATGCGAGTGCTGTCATTGGCCGCATGGCCCAGCAGGTTTGCAGGAAGTGCTGCGGTGCAAAGGGACGGAAAATCCACAAACACCATTGCCCTGCGCTGCGACGACTTTGTGTCTGGCCGCCAGAAACCAATGGCAGTCTTTTAATCAGTAAAAACATACCAATCACGGCAGTCGGCAATACAAAACCAACGGGACCTTTGGCAAGAATTGCGAGTCCCATCACCGCATACATCGTCGCCACAACCGTCCATTGGCGGGGGAATAAATTCTCGTTCTCATGCTTATCGAGTTTGTCACCATCGGTTTCCCGCTGGCCGAATGCACCGTAAACGTAGACCAACAATGACAGAGTTACCAGAAATATCAAAATGGAGTCGGGAGTGGCGGCACGCGCAGCCACGTCAAACATTAACGACGAGGCTAAAATCACCCCCGCCCAAAGTCCCACTTGGGCGTTAAACAGCCGGCGCCCTATGTGATAGGTCGTCACAACAGTGCCCACACCCAGAGCTGCAGACCAAAACCTCGCGCCGAACTCGTTGACACCGAAAGCCCAGTAGGCTGACATCATTAACCAATACAACAGGACCGGCTTGTGAGTACGTAACTCGCCGTTGAAGTAAGGTGTTACCCAACCCTCTCTTTGTAACATCTCCACAGCACAGCCAGCATTGCGTGGTTCATCACGATCCCATAATTTGGGAATCCCAAGATTTGTAAAGAACACGACGTACGCCACTGCGACAATTGCAGAGTGGTGGCACAATGATTGGTGCATCCGACTGCCTCCGAACTGTCGGGAACGGGATCGGAGTGAAAAGTTTAGCCTTCGGGATACAATTGGATCAACAGCAGTGCTTGTGATTCCTGCCAAATCACTGCTGGATGGCATCACCGATAGTCAAC
>Ga0310342_100000185_pt1 | contig 31864 bp, 37 predicted proteins | sample S15DNA20500_MG_FD_206155 | JGI IMG/M metagenome (GOLD analysis project Ga0310342, IMG submission 206155) | Marine microbial communities from station ALOHA, North Pacific Subtropical Gyre - S1503-DNA-20-500_MG | ecosystem: Environmental > Aquatic > Marine > Oceanic | place: Pacific Ocean: North... | reverse complement strand
GTGATCGAACACGTACGAGAATGGTACATACTGTGCTTCTCATACAAATGGGAAGACCAAAAATCTACTCACGTTGTAAGCCTTCAAGACTTTGAGCTTTATGGCAGCGATCCTGAAAACGATTTGCATGTTATCGAAAAGCTGTGGAAATTATTGGATGAAGCTGACGTGGTTATCGGCCACAACTCTGACGCATTCGATATAAAGAAAGCCAACGCCCGGTTCGCTTACCATGACCTCGGCCCAACCAGCCATTACCAAACCGTTGACACATTAAAGATCGCACGAAGACATTTCAAATTCAACAGCAACAGGCTAGGACACCTCGGAGAACACCTTGGACTCGGAGGTAAAGAAGCCACAGGAGGATTCCAAACATGGGTGGGTTGCATGAGGGGTGACGTTAAAGCATGGGGAACCATGAAGAAATATGCCAAACAGGATGTAGATCTTCTTGTCGATGTGTACGAACGGTTACGTCCGTGGGCTACCACACATCCCAATAGAAACGTGATCGACGCAACTTCACATGCATGTCCGACGTGCGGCAACAACGTGCTGCAAAAGCGTGGTACTCGGGTGACTCGGACCATGATGTATCAGCAGTATCAATGTCAACGCTGTCGGTCTTATTGCAGGGCGAGGCTGGCTGAAAACGTGGCACGTCCTGAAGTTGTTTAGAGAAAGTCAATCATTCTTGGGATGGGATCGTATTGCAAGATACGTGTCTCACATTTCTTGCAACGACATTCCCCAATCAAATATTTTGCTATAGTCCCATGCCGTTTGAAGTCAGATGCTTCCCATTCTGTCCAACCTCGGGCGTCTATTATCATTAGTAATCTTCCGGGTTTTCTGAATCCTCTTTAATTAACTCAGCCATTCGTTCCGCTTCTGTTTTTGTTCTGTACCATTCACGAATCTGGCTGTCGCAGATAACTGCATACCCTTGGATACTTAATCCTGCGCCAATTCGTGCTGGAACTGGTTGTACCTTGACTTTCATATTTTACTCCTAGTCACGGCTATCAGCATTTTACCACTCAATGTGAGGTAAAGGGCGGGACGCCAAGGTAGAAAGGATAAAATCCCTGACGCCCCTTCACCGGCAACCAACCGGCTAGCCCTCGTTCTGTTGGTTTACTTCGCTGTCCCATTCCGGTCCCTTTAATGACTTCCGCATCTCCCTTAGCCTTTCAAGGTTCTCTTCTCTTGGGAGATATTTTCTTTCGATTGCTTTGATTTCCATTTGGTCACGACGAAGTAACGACTGGTAGTGCGTCCTGAACTCAGAGATCGCAGGCCAATACGGGTACTGGCGTGTCAATTCGTTAATGCATTTCGCTGCCACAGTTTTCTGTAAACTCTTCAGCGATGTATGCCACAGCTTCAACGTTCCTTCTGGAATAGTGCTGGACTTGAACCAGAGTTGTGACATAAGCATAAGTACTTCATCAGCTTCGGTATCATTCATAAAGCGCGGGCTCCATCAAAGTCATAATCCATGTTGACGTAACAAGATGTTCAGCATAATCAGCAGCCGAGTCAAATCCGTTGAACGGTCCGACAGCCTCGAAGCCATCATGTAATGTGCCTTGCAATATTATGCATGGCTGGCTGATCTCTGGATGCTCATCCCATCTATCAAAATTGAGGGCAGCGACATCATCACTAACTGAGTCAGCACATTTTCCACAACCAGCGACACTCATTTCATTCCCCGTGCTGTAAGAATCTGTTCACGAGTGAACGCATCATGCTCGACCAGAGAAGTGTCACGTCGCACACCACCCTGCGCCTTCCGTTTCTTCTGCCGATAGTTCTCTTGGTATTTGCGATGTTCCTCTAAACAATCAACGCACTTACACCCATTACCATAATTCGCTGGCGAAGGTTTCCCTCTACAGCTATAGCCCGCTCTCCGGGTTCTGTTTACTTTCCCCATTTATTCTTTCCTTCCTTAACTTTAGTATTCTCTTTCCGAGTTTGCCAAACTTGTTATCGTTCTCATCTTTTTGTCGGCGTAACGCAGTTTCGAATGCTGATTCAGTAAACGCCCACGTAATCTCCAGTGCGTCATAGCATTCATTTAAGCTCCAGCCCGCTTGTACGGCCATCTGAACGATGTGCCGGATTCTTGTAGGCTTAACTAACGGTTTCTGTTTCTGTGCCTTCCACCAACTGTTCAGCATATGTGTCATGCTCTCGAACTCTGGGTGGTAAGGGGCGTTCAGGTTGATTAGTTCCCCCAACTTGGATCCTTTCTTTCATATCTAGCCATTCTTTTAACATGCCTGCAAAGTGAGCAAACTCCATAACAACATACGCACCGCCAGTCCCAAAGTTCCGACGCTTCACAAGTGCTACCCCATAGTCTGCGTCACCATTAATTCTTTCCTGTTCTGTCTCCTTCATTATCTCCGACAAAGAAGACAACGCATCCTTCCGGTTCTTACATTCGAATACAAACTCAGGAAGCCACGCACTCTCGATGTCCCCGGTGTCTTTATTCCCAGACAGAGGTGATCGACGAAAGCCTTTCGGTCCTCCAAATATTATGTGTGATAAGAAACGAACACACTCAGTTTCCCAAGCGGTCCCCTTTTGTTTTGCTTTGCTCATTATCCCAAATCTGGTGGTAAGAAATCTTCGTCTTCGTAGTCTCTAAGAAATAGTTGCATCGAATTTTGAACTAAGAATGAACGTGCTTGCGCCATCTTATTATTCGGATCCATTTGATATCCAGCAGGATGAGCATCGAATCGGTCTACCATTTTGATCGCTGCAAACTCAACTGCATCTGCAAAATCTTTAGGTACTACTACCGAAAAGATAGTGACATCATCATTCAATATCGGAATCAAAATACTATTATTGTCGTCCACTAAAAGGGCTCCTCACCATCCGCGAACCCCTTTTGTATAGCTTCAACTGCTGCTGTTTCTACCGTATCACTTCGGGTACCTTTCGGTTCCCATCTCCACGAAGGGCCAGCATCGTCAGCGTATAGCCTAAGTTTCTTGGTGGTCTTGCCTTCTTTGTTAGTCCACTCGTCTTCTTTCATGCGCCCTTTGACTAACACCCGGTCACCTTTTTGTAGTTCAGCTATACGTTCGGCCAGTATGTCGAAACATTTGACATCGAACCAATGCACTGCCTTAGTTTCGTTACGCCCCGTAGTCACAGCTACGGAAAACATCATGTTTGCTTTCCCTGCTTTAGAGAACCTTAACTCAGGCGTTTGCCCTATATTCCCGGCGATACTTATATCACTCATCTTCTTCCATCCTTTTATTGAGTATGTCTGCAAGAACATAGTCCTTGTCTTTCTTATGCCAGAGATGCAGACCTAAGCCCAACCTCATAGCACACCTTTTAATACCATCAGATGCACATGCCTTTATACGTGCTCCGTCTGTCTTCCAGTTGCTCGGATTCTCGCACTCACCAACCTCTTGTATCGAGGTAGTTCGTCCGTCAACATCAACAGTAAGAGTACAGAGGATACCAGTAGCAGTACCGTCAGCATCCCGAATAATAGTATCAATACTAAAATCATATGGTCCTACCATCCCTAATAAGAATTGGGTAACAATCCCATGCGGCACATAAGCTGCCGCAAATGCTCCTGGTTTGCTTTCAATAAACCTCTCTGGAAATGGTGTAGCTAACTTAGATAATTGACTCAAAATATTCTCCCTTACATTTAAGAATTTCGCTTACCGAATCTCCCATTGAGATCCCACATAAGCTGTAATGCCCACAGTATTTACATTCCCAAGGCGTATCTTCATCACCCGTATTCCAAAGGGCTTTCAATCCATCAGGTATCACGTCATCACTCAACGCCATACCAGCTTGGGCGCATTCATCGGACATTACATAGTTTGCTATAACACGGAGAGTGGCCCCTGTCTGGTCGATCACATCATCTATGTCAATCAACCACTCGACCATATCTCCAGCCCGTGCACTGTCTTTCCACTTTCCCGGTGTCGCATCAGTACACACGTACACCATGTGGATAAAGTTGTGACCTAATCCCATAGCGTAAGCAGCAGCCTGTAACAGGTGCTCTTCCTTCGGTCCCTCTCGACGAGCTTTTCTAAACCCATAGTTACGCATCGTTTTTATTTCGACGACTATCTTGTCGTCACTATCGTTTACATACACTCCATCGGCGTGACCTGATCGCATGAACTCAGGCAACGATACAGGTACCTCAGCTTCGAAGTCTTTGAAGACAACAGCGTTAGCTTCTAACGCACTCTGAATTTGTTCATGTAATGTGTTACCAATTTCTCTGGCTATGAGCCCGTTGGCTGCGTTCTCGAAGTTGAATGTAGAGAATGGTAGTTCCAGTCCGTCATATATCTGTTTACGGATACACGAACTGACACCTGACGCACGCAGAAACGACCCATCAGCAGTGGCTTTCTTGTCGTCAGCTACTCCAAGGTCAGCTAAAGCCCAGGCTACTGATTGAATCTCTTGCATCTATCAGTTACCTCGGGCCTCATCAATGAGGCGATCCGCATAGTCCGATGCAGCAATTCGTCTGGTACCTTCGAAGTCGCATTCGCATTCTTCTAGGTCTTCGCAGACCGGGCATTCGTCCCAGTCTGGTGGTTCCATTGAATCGTATTGGGCTTGCGCCATTTCAAAACTCATTGTTCGTACCTCTCCCCGTCAATAGCCAAGATCTTCACTTGACGTTCTTCGTGCACAGCAAAACTGTAATGATCGTTCATCTCATCAAAGTTATCTGTTTCACCCATTTCTAGAACTTCATCAATAGCATCTTCGGGATCGGCGTCACCTTCATATTCGATAGTGACTAACCAATACAAAGTTTGAGCTACCTCAACTTCAAATGTTGTCATCCTTCTCCTCCAAGTTCTTTCTCAGGAAAATACTTATCTTCCTTCGCTTGTTTTATTTGTCGATCAACATCATCCCAAAACACATCATCATAAGTTTCAGGTACAACTTGTCCTGTCCCGCTGTGATACCCCTGACTAGTACTACGCCACACATATTGAGGACCAGCATGACGCTTAGCTCTAGTCGAAGGTCGAGTCTCTTGTCGATGACACAACAAACACATAACTCTTTCAACCATGCCTGCCGTTTCAGCACGCTTCATCAACGGACCCAATAACCGTCCTTCTTTTAATGTCACTCCAGCTAGCTCTAACTCTTCGTGAACTTCATCCGTAGTCCATTGCGTACGTGGATGAAACCGTTGATAACAACGCTGAATAGCTTGCTTCACCACCATTTTCTGTGACGGCGCAGCACCTAACTCAACCTGAGCCATAGCAGTATCACGTAACTCTTTCCCCGTTCTCATTCACTTACCCCCGTAAGTATCTTCGCAGCTTTCTCGGTTACAGGTAGTTTACCAAACATCACGGCTGCTTGATGCCTTTGTGTACGTTCAAAGCTACTTTTCAAACCCTTAAACGATTTATCTTTCTGCTCCCAGGCTTGAATAGCCATGAGTGCACCCCACTTAGTACCCATAATAGGTTGAACATCCTCGTCATTAAAGTAACGATGATGCAACCCCTCTTGGGTAGTGTCCCAACGAGTAACAATATTTCGATACCCTTGCTGACTCTCTCCCGGCTTACGTCGAGGCATAGGGAATAACTGGTGACGCAACTCACGCCATTGCTCATTAACAAACTCTTCGTTCGCCATACGCTCAATCATTTTGCCGTATCGCACATTCCTTTCATACCCATCACACAAAGCCCGAACAGCTTCCTCCATCATGCCCTGCGGATCACCAATCTTTTTGAACTTAAAGATCGCATCCTTATCTAAGATGTTCAGCTTAAAAGTATTGGCACACACAACAGCATGTGCTGATTGAGTAGCAATCAACGGCACATTCTTATCGTGCCCATTACCAATGTTAAACATCGAATGGACATGCGACCAGCCAGGAATATCAATACCATCCTTAAATTTTAAGGACACATACCCAACAGCACCATTGTCATAGGTACCAACAGACTCGATGGTTTCCACAAGATCAGTGTCGAGCAGCATCCCGGTTAGGTCATCAGCCATGAACCGATGCTGAACTATCTGATATCTGCTACTTACTTCCGCATATGCATGGGGATAGTTAAGCATCTTCAAGACTTGTCGGCCTTCAAGAATTTCACTTACCCCGTGATGTTCAATGAGTATGGGTGTACGTTCAACCTCGCACCAGTCGAAAGCATCACGAGCTTCCTCCCAATGAATAGGTCCAACAGTACCCAGCTTGTGCCAAGCAGCCTGACGATACAAGGCATTCTCAGCATCAAGTGTTGTCATCTGATGTGACATATATTTCTCCCTTTATTTGTTTTATGTTTTTCTTAGAGTCATCTTCCCCTTGGAATGAGAACCAAATGGATAACGTTTAGTGGTTGATTCCAAGGAGAAAGAACTTATTTATTAATAGAACCAACGGTTGCTTCATCCGTAATCTCGTTAAGAGTATTCACTCCGGCTGTTTCAAGAATTTCTTTAGCAGTCTTATGCTGATCCCGAGATTCAACAGCCCCATCAATATGCATTTGAAGCTCATCAATCTTGGCACTGTGCTGCTCAATAGTCATGTCACCAAAGAGCATGTGACAACCATTCACCCGCACAGACACACGACGAATATCAAGAATCTCAGGCACTAAAAACTCTTCAACGATTCCAGTTATAGCATTAGTAACCTTTAGATGTGCGCCCCTATTCTCCTCAGCAGCCCTAGCCATCTCGGCTCGACGCACCTGTGCATTAATAGTTATAGCGAACCCATTCAACGCAGGCCATAGCCACGTCCAAAGCTCTTCGCTTTTCCCATCAGCCACAAATGTTTCAACGTTTGCCTTTAACCCAGCAAGCGCTTGTTCACGTTCGAGTTGTTGTTCAGCAAACGCATGACGCAACATCCCGTAAACGGTGGGGGTATATGTTTCTGTCTTTGTAACCATTTCTTTTCCCTTTCATTGAGATCTTCGGGAGAGGGGGCTTATACGGAAAATCCACGTTGGCTCACCCCTCTCCCTTTCTTGCAGCTACTCAGGTAACACACCGTGCCAGGCTTCCCCGGTCTTAGTGCGAGCCTCCAAGTAACTACGTTCTAAAAGCGGCGTGCTTCCAACATTGCGTCAGTCACGCCAGCGTCCTGCATTTTGATAGCCATTTGCATAGCACGCTCATTCGATTCACGTTCCATGTGATCAAGCATCGCTCCGACATCTTCTTCAATCCATTTGAGTAACACAAGTAACTCCCCAATACCGCCCCGGTCTGGGTCTCCTTCTTTTATATCTGTGATGCGTTGCTCAATGTATTCCACTACCCCTTGCGATGTACTGCAATCGGGAATGCGTATAGTCTTTGCTCTTATCATTGGTCCCTTTCTTATAGTTATTGTACCTTTTAGTGTCAAGAAGTTCAACAATCCCACTAACGATGAAGTTCAAGGTGTCGCTTCGGACTTGGTTAGTGAGATTATTGAACCCTCGGCGAGGTTTCACTGGGTATCGAGCATCACGTGGCCGGAGGCTCAACAATCCCACTAGCAGTACTTGTTTGGTTATCGCCGATCCGGTGGCTAGTGAGATTATTGAACCGCTCATGTTTACGTGGCGAGTCGGGATGTCGATTCATAGTTAGGACATAAGGGGCTCAATGATCCCACCAGCGGCAATAATCGGGGTATCGCAAACAACTCGGCTAGTGAGATTATTGAACCTCTCGATACTGATTTAGATATCGTATATATGATGGAGGGGCTCAACAATCCCACCAACGTGTGATGACTGGGTAGCGGGGGCGACCTGGTTAGTGAGATTATTGAACCTCCCCCTCGGTCTAGCTTTGGGTATCGTGCCTTTCTCAGAGGGAGAAGGTTCAGATCTTAGGCAGCTACCAACATCTTTTTCTGTTGCGGTGCGGGACTCAACTCCAGTACACCAAGATCTACCAGATCATCACGTGCAGCTACCCAAAAATCTCGGAGTATTGTTTTACCTACCTTACGAAGTGCAGCATTCATACTATGTTGAGGCGTCCAATCTCGTTGATCATAAACGACACGAGCTTCATCGTAAACATCACGGTAAGGCGAACGAGGTCTAACAACCCCATTCTTATTTGGATTGCCTTCCATCATCATAGTGTTACTCGCTATCACATAAACAAGAGCTTTCGCTCTAGGATTCCCCAATGCTGTGGCTTCCTCCGGTGACATACCTTTCGCTCTTTTCCTAGTCGAATCACCAACCCCACAATATGACCACAACTTCCCAACATTACGCACAAAGTATTCATCCGCTACAAGAATCCGTTTCTTCTCAGTCTTACTTCCCTCTTTCCATTTCGGATTCGGTTCCCAATGATGAGGAAACGCAAGACACGGATGCCCAATCTCTCCAGCAAGACGAGCAATACCTTTATCACCAATACCAACAGTCCCAAGAAACTCAGTGACATGATCCCCTGAGAATGCTGTCACCATTTTCTTAATCAACACCTTCTCTGTTTTCTTTTCGCTTCTACAAATCCCAGTGAACGAAGAACTAATCTTCGCCTCCGCAATGTCCTCCTCAGTGGGATTAAGAACCCCCACATCATGTAGAAGAGCAACGAAACGAGGATCTTTCTTACTAATCTTCTCCCCACCCCCAATCAAAGGGTCATTCATCGCAGACATATGCACCCTATTCTCATAAGACACACGCACATCCATTAACTCAATCAAGTTACGGGCATACAGTTTCAAATCAGTAAACTGCATTTGGATATCATTCACAGTTGGTGTAACCATTACTTCATTCCATTTCTTTTAGGTTGTGTAGCAGTTCGACGGCTATGGGAAGGGGAGGAGGGGGGTCTCCAGTGCCCTTCGTTGTAACCTTGGGTAAGTCGACCAAAAAAAGGGAGCCAAGCGTGACCAGCACGCCTGACTCCCCTTCTTTTCGGTGTGTTAGCTCCAGTCGCTCGGCGCTGCCGCTCCCGCCTCGCCACTGACGTTCTCGTCGTTTTCGTAGTTCTCGATTTTGTCCGCACGTTCCTGTGCCAATGTCGGCTCGATGATCTTCCATTGGTAGTCATTGATCACTAGGTACTGGCGGCGACGAGTCCTTGAACGCTCTTCGGTCCAATCGGCGTCAAGTTGTGCAAGTCTTTCAACCCGGTAACGACCGTCCTTTTTGACGCCACTCTTTAGCATGTGCACCTCGTAGTAGCGTGGCCCGTCGGTCCAGTCGTACTTGATGATGAACACGCAGCGGCCATAGTTGGCGTCGTCACGTGCACGGAAGCCTCGGTCTATCGAGTCTTTCGAACCTTTGCTGCTCAACTTGTGGACCCCTGCCCAATGCGCTTGTTCTAGTACTGGGAAGAGGTAGGTGTCATTGAAGTGCGCTTGTGTTTCCGTCACCTCGGACTGTGCTACCTTGCTTTTGCCCCAGTCGCTCATTATGTTGAGGATTGCCCTGTCGTCATGCAGTGGCGGATTGTCGCCAATGTAGAAGTAGATGACCTTTCCGGGTTGGCTGTTGTCCAGATCCTCCCATGCTGATTTGAGCGCATCAAGCCAATGACTCTCCGTGGCATGGACGCTGTTATGCCCGGCATCTGCTGGTGCATCGACCATTTCGCCGGTGTGGATGGATTGCACTTTTGTTTTCGTATTGCTATTGGATGTTGACATGACTTTCATTTTCCTTTTCGTTGGAGCGGAGTTCCTCCACTCAGTTAAGTGTCGCAGAGGCACGCCGATGTGCGGTGGGTCAAGATCCCAAGCGAAGCGAAGCCGCCGAATCAGTTGTGTTACGAAACGGGTTTCTTCGTAACAGAACTGACACATCTCTGATGTGGGCGGGCGGCCCTCGGTTGGGCCGAGGTTCTCTTGACGCAGTGCACATCGGTGTGCCTAATCCATCATCAATTTCCCGTATCGCCGACGGCGATGGAAATTTATGACACCCGGCCCCGGCGTCGGGGCAAATTAGAATCATCAGTTGCGTCACGATTCTAATTTAGGGTGCTCTCGACCTCCGGTCCCGAAGGCCGGAGGTTCTAGCTTCTACGTTCAATGCGTAGAAGTGACTCGCCGCTTACACCACCTACACTTCCAGCAATCAGCGGCGAGGCATCGAGAGTGGAAGTGACGACACTGAGAACCCCAGCAAGAGCCAAGCTCTGCTTGGGCAATCACGGCGCAGAGCCGTGATCTCGGCGTCCACGTCTCGACAGAAATGCACCGCACCAGCGGTGCCTGTCGATTGCGGCCCCAAGCCGCTCGTTAATCGTTAGCCCTGTCCCTAAACCGAGGCAGGTACAAAGCAGCGCTCGCCGCTGCCCTGCCGTACACACCACCCGAAGGGCGAAGGCATATCCCCCCCCCAAACAATAGTCAGGGGGACGGGGGGTGGTTTGGTGTGTTTGTTTTCTCGGACAGGGGGGGATGTGCCGAGACTCCCCTCCTAATACATATGATTATCGTTGTTTTGGGGGGTTTGGTTCAATGGTTTGGGGTGTGGGTGGTTTTTGCCCTGGCCCTCCGAGTGTTTGTGGCCGCTCTTGCCGTTGACCTAACCGCTCTGTGTTGGTCGTTCCGTGCCCCCCTGTTTTGTGGGGCCGTCGTGTCTGGACACGGAATCAGATGCCCCTCTGACGGGCGATCGGACCGTTGTTAGCGGCGGGTGTGTTGGTAGTGTAACATCTTGTTTGTTCCCTTTGTTGTCCTTTTGGAGTTTTTTGATGGTTGAACGAACTGATAAGTCAGAACAAGAACGTATTGCTGCTCAGCAGGCGGCTACTGACCATATTTATCGGTTGATGCGTGGTGACGGTAATCAGTCACGTATTAATGATGGGCAACCGTCGGCTTCTTGAATAGTTAGTGGCTAAATTAACTTCGAAGAAACGTAATGCGTTACCTGATAGCGCTTTTGTGTATCGGGGTACACGCAAATATCCCATTAACGATCTTCCTCATGCTCGTAATGCATTAGCTCGTGTGTCTCAACATGGATCGGCAGCAGAGAAAAGAAGGGTGCGTTCAGCGGTACATGCTAAGTTTCCGTCATTGAGAGATTGATGACTGATGACGATTGAAGATGTAGCTGAAAAAGCTGATGCGTGGTCTGAAGCAATAAAAAAGATTATTAAATCTATTACTGCTGCGGGTATTGCTTTAGCTACCGCTATTGGTGCTTTGTTGATGTGGTGGCCTTCGGGGTCCGCTGAAACGCCGGTAACTGAACCTTTGCTGCAAGGCACAGGGTATGGTCCGCAATGTTCTCAACTTTACAATACTATTGACATCACTTGGACTGAACAGCAGTGGGTTGTTTGGGAAGGTCTTAAACGAGACATGGACTGTTAATGGCTGAAGACATCGAAAGCGACTTCAAACAAATCAAAATAAGCCGTTTAACACTCGGACTCATCATGTCCGTAGCAGTCACCAGCGGAGTCATCGTCTGGAACGCCGCCCAAGTAGCAGGCCGCATCAGCGAACTAGAACAAACAGTCAACCGAGTCGAAGCCGACATGGGCGACCTCAACTTCGAAACCGACCCCGCAATCCTTATAAGACTCGGTGACCTAGAAGAAAAAATTGATGAGCTTGCCAGTATGGACCACAATGCGGAACTCATGTCCCGCATCGCGGAACTAGAAGAATGGCATGACGAACTCGACCGTAACAACGGTGAAGAGTTCAGATGGGAAATAGAAGACCTTCACCACCGATCCTATGCATTCGAAGAAGCCCTACGAAGTCGCACCTGGGGTGACGAAATACTTAGAGAATTTTTTGGTTGGTAATGGGACGCCCAGTGGACTGCGGCTGCGAAGAGGAAGAGTGCATTTGCCACTTCTACCACTACAACTGTGCCTGCGATCAATGCCCGGACTGTGCAGATGACTGTTTTTGTTTCAACTCAGAGGATGCAATGGAATTTCAAGCTGATCCCCAAGATCTTTTCGATGATGGCATGTGGATGTCGTTAAACGAATTAGGTGAACGCCCAGAACTAGACCCGTTTTTGGATGACACACCTATTGAATGCGGATTAGAGAATCCCGACATATGTGAATCGTGCCAATAAGGGGCCACAATGCCATCAGGCAAAGCAACAACAGTAGAAAAATGGGCCGACTATTTGGCGTTTCGACGCCAAGGCCATTCTTTGTACTCTTCGGCCAAGGAATGTGGGCTTTCGTATCATGCATGTCGAGATGCGGAAGGCGGCAAAGCCCCACGCAACTTCCTTGTCGCCCAAGAAGCTCTCGGTAAAACTATTCAACCAGAAGTTCCAGCTTACGAAGACCTTATTCCCGAAGCCCAAGCAGCATACGACGACATCACAATTTTTGCTAAAAGATATTTCGGGATTGTGCTCCAACCCTGGCAGATAGAAGCCACCGAACAAATAATGGGGCTCCTCACAACCGAATTCGAAGAATACGTTGTAATAAACGCCCCACCGGGCACCGGAAAGTCAACATTTTTTGCGAAAGTTCTTCCAGCTTGGGCAACTGTCCGTAATCGGGCCATCCGTGGAATGATCGGATCGTCCACACAACGCCTATCAGAGTGGTATGCCCGTAGATTGCGTGCAGAACTTGATCGAGTGCACCCAGTCAGAGCCGAATTGAACGATGTGCGACTCAAACTTGCTGTCGATGCTGAAGCAACGCTGATGGAAGACTTCGGAATGTTCAAACCAGACTCCTCAGAGATTTGGCGTGCCGAAGCGTTCACCGTTCTACAAAAAGATGACGTACCACTCTCCCAGAAAGAACCCACATGGTCTGCGTTTGGCATGGACTCCGGTTTCTTGGGTGGCCGTTTCGATTTAGTGATCTGGGACGACGTATACGACCCACGGAAGATGCGTTCCGGCGAAGCACGTGAGGATATGCGAAGATGGTGGGATGAAGTTGCGGAAACCAGGCTCGAACCTGGCGGACTACTCGTATTACAAGGACAGCGAATGTCCGCTGACGACATTTACCGATACGCACTTGATAAGGTTGCGCCCCCCGACGAGTTCGAACTCGACGAATTCGATCCAGAAGACGCACCAGAAGAATGGCGAAAATATCATCATCTCAAATATAAAGCGCACCATGACGAACTTTGTAAAGGCGATCACAAACCTGACGCCGCACCGTGGCCCGAAGGGTGCCTACTTTACCCTCGTAGACTCCCGTGGCGACGACTCCGACACATCAAAGCCCAAACCCCAGACCGATTCGAAGTTCTCTACCAACAATCAGACGTAAACCCTGCCAATGTTCTCGTCGATCCGTTGTGGGTGAGTGGCGGCGAAGGCGAAGATGGCGTATTCCACCCCGGATGTTGGGACAACGACAGAGATCTGTGGGAACTACCCAACGGAATTTCTGACGACCTGTTCATTGTCGCTACCGCCGACCCGTCACCCGCAAACTATTGGGCAATCCAATGCTGGGCCTATAACCCTGAAACCGAGTTCCGATATTTGTTAGAATCATATCGTCGGAAGATGGATGCCCCAGCGTTTCTTGACTGGAGCCACGAAACTCAGTCATTCTCAGGAGTAGCTGAAGATTGGTGGCAAATAAGTAACGATATAGGGCACCCAATCACTCATTGGATTATCGAAGCGAATGCTGCACAAAAGTTTATTTTACAATACGATCATTTTAGACGATGGGCAGCATTAAGAAATGTCCAACTTGTTCCGCACTATACGCATTCACGTAACAAAGGTGATCCCAAGTACGGAGTGCAGATGCTTGCGCCGTTATGGCGTGTTGGCAGAGTGCGTTTGCCGGGCAAACATAACACCGAAGCAAGACCCCATTCGCTTTTATTGATTAACGAAGTAACCCGATGGAATCCCGAAGGTACGGGTTCACGCACAGACGACTGTGTTATGGCAGAATGGTTCCTAGAGCATAACTTAGAGAAGCTCTATACTCCGAGTATAATCAACAATCGTCAGTGGCGACCCACATGGGTTTCCAGTGCATCAGAAATGTCGGTGAGGTAAGTGTGAAGACAGTCGAAGAAATTGTCTCCTTGTATACCACACGATCACGTGTCAATGACGGAGCGAAAGCCCGTATGCGAGATGTTCGAGATTACTATAACGGTGACGTTATCGTACCACTACCCGAACTTGATTCCGACGAGAAATCTGCGGTAGCTAATTTACTTTCACAAGGTTTAGATCAAACCGCAATGCGAATTGCGTCAACCGCACCAGATATTTATTGTCCCCCCACTGATCCTTCAAAGAAACGGTCACGGGACAACGCCGGTATTCGCCGCAAAGCACTATTCGGTTGGTGGGAAAACAGCCGTATGGATCTACAACTTGCCAAACGGGCACGGCATCTTATCGGTTACTCCACAACGTGCACACAAATACGATTCAATCGTAAAACTGGTGCACCGGAATGGTATCTACGTGATCCTCTTACCACCTATCCGGCAAGAATGCTGGGTGTGGAAGATATGCGTCCACGTGACATCATTTTTGCGTACGACCGTTCTATTGGTTGGCTACAAAACATGTATCCTGACGCTGCATACAGATTCGGTGCAGATGGCAGAGCAAACGAAGATCAACCAATAAATCTTATCGAATATGTTGACGACGAAGAACAAGTTCTTATAGGGATGCGTGCCCCAGTACAAACCAGTATGTGGGCTGCACCAAACGATTCAGAGAATAAGAACCTGATTATCGAACTTGATCGAACACCGAACCTGTTGGGACAAACCCCTGTAGTTTGCGCTCAACGCATAAGTCTTGACGGTGCCAAAGGCCAATTCGATGGCATCCTGGGTATGTACCAGATGCAAGCCCGATTGATGGCCCTCGAAGTTATCGCCGTCCAAAAAGGTGTGTTCCCTGACACGTGGCTAGTAGGTCGAGCAGGAGAAACCCCACAAATCGTCAACCCTGCCGACGGTCTTACCGGCGAAGTTGGTGTGATACGAGGCGGCGACCTTAAAGACATGCAAATGCAACCGGGCTATATGACAAACCCGGCAATAGATCGACTTGAACGAGCCCAACGACTTACCGCAGGTATACCCCAAGAATTTGGTGGCGAATCCACCTCCAATATTCGTACTGGGCGCAGAGGCGACGCCGTAATGTCTGCCGTAGTTGACTTCACAGTGCAAGAAGCGCAACGAATCATGGCCCGTTCCCTACAAGAAGAAAACCGTTTAGCCATTGATGTAGCAAAAAAGTATTCAGGTAACCGAACCAAAAGTTTTTATGTTAATACCAAAAACGCGAAAGGTCATGTAGGTTACACACCTAATGTCAACTTTGACTCGACCGATAATGTGGTTTCTTACTCGCATCCGGGTGCTGATATTAACAACCTTGTCATTGGGGGCGGTCAGCGTGTTGGTATGGGCACTATGTCGAAGCGTTCGTTCATGGCTATCGACCCACTCGTCGATGATCCAGAGTTCGAACACGATACTGTAATTGGGGAACAGCTAGAGCAAGCGTTACTTGCATCTGTGCAGCAACAGGCTTCACAGGGAGCTATTCCCCCCTCCGACTTGGCACGCATCATGGATCTGGTTATTAACAACCAGATGGAACTAGCCGGTGCAGTTGAAAAAGTGCAGCGTGAAGCGCAAGAACGGCAAGCCGAAATGGTGGACGCTCTTGCGGCTGAAGCGCAGCCTGGGCTTGCAATGCCTGGGATGGGGGCTGAGTCGATGGTCGCAGAAGCAGCAGTTGCTCCCGAACCAAATATTGATGAGTTACTTGGAGCGCTATAATGCCACGAACAGGAATGGGCCAAAAAGGACAGGCTGTTCAAACAGCTACCGGACAAGAATATGGTCGGGCTGGGCAGCAAGAAGCCGCACAACAGATTATTCCGTTACCTGACGAAACTGCTCCAACGAATCTTCCCACTCGTCCCCAACGACGTGAAACGGTTGGAGGTCGTGGCAATCCTTTTCGTCCAACAGAACGTGTCATGGAAGACATTGGGGCTACACCTTCCGTAATAGACGAAGCGGTTCCTGATCTTCCCCCTGAACGTGCACGACTTATTGCGCCAGCGTTACACATGATGTATGTCACAGCTAACAATGCTTATTCTGACCCCAAACTTCGTGAGTTTGTGCGACGTATGGAAAACTTTATTCCGGCTAAATATGAACCGTTGCCATGAGTTTCAGCGAACGCCTCGACAAAATTGTCGATGCTCCGTTTGACCTTGGAGCACAAGCCGCCGATTTCTTTTTCGACGCAGCGGTGCATACTGTAAAACAGGTTAATCCCATAGATGCTCTGATCGAGTCTTGGAAAGACAACATCATGGGTATGGAATCCGATACTGGGACCGGAGAAAAAAATGTTGCAAGTGCGTTACTTGGGCCTGAAGGCATAATCGGTGCACCAATAGGTGCCCTACCCGGTCGTGTGCGTGATCCGTTCAGCCAACTTATTTGGGATCCGTTTATGACGGGTATGCAGTTTGCCTACAAAAATGTTATTGACCGCCCAGTCGGGGCATTGTTTACGGTCGAGCGAATGGTGTCCTCAGCGATACAAGAAGGTGACAGTGTTTTTGAGCGTGGCATAAATCTTGTCGAGCAGCTAATTCCGACTGGCGAATCGAAACTTTACAACGCCCAAACCTATAAACAAGCATGGGACGTAACCAATAGTCGAAGCGCAGGCCAAGCATTAGCGTTATCCATTTTCCATGTAGATATTCTTGATCCCAAAGCCCTTCAGGAAGCTCAGGGGACTAACTGGTATTTTGTTACCTCTGGTGTTTTTGACTTCGCCATGAATATAGGGCTCGATCCTGCGTATCTTCTCGCTAGAGGTGCACGCTGGGGTTACGCAATGCGGCGAGCCAAAGAAACCTACAAAGCGACCGGTGTTTATGACCCGAATATGTTGCAAACAAGTCTCGCACCATTCGAGTTTCGGCCAGCGAAACCCACACGTAAAGGTCAGCAACGGTTACGTGACGAAGAGTTTTGGGAAAACTGGAGTTACCGGCCAACGTTCCTTGACGAACCAATAGCTCCCACTATTAGCGAAGTAATCAACAGTCAAGGCTTTGATGTTTTTCGTGAACAGATCTGGAACATAGCTGAAGAAACCCGGACAAAAGTTGGGCGAGATGCGCCGCCAGCGGTTTTCGAAGATAACTTCGGGAAAGCATTTATCGACGCAGGCAAAGAAGGACGCCTCGGTAGAGGCTGGGATCGACCCGCCGAAGATATGTATACGTGGGGTCGCACAGTCGCCAAAGTTGTAGGCGACGGACCAGTCACTAATGCAAGTTGGTTGCCGTTTGACAACCTATTCAAATTAGCGTTAGCCGGTCCAGGCGGATTCCCAGCTATCGAACGTCAAGCTCGATTGATCTCAGCGATCATGTTCCAAATAGACAACATCGGTGGTGGGCGAGCACTCTTTGACGAAATGAAACGTTTAGGTAATGAAATCGGTGAGTTAGAACGACGTAGCAAAAACTCTAACGATTTAGAAGAAGTCAGCAATCTTGATGCACAGGCACAAGCACTCGGGGTACAACAACAGGCACTATTAAACAAAAATCCTGAACTTATGGACAATGTTATGTCTGTTGTTTCAGATGCATTAGCTGAAGGGGAAACAGGAATCAGGGGGCTAGCTGGATCAATAGATAGTCCCGGCTTCGCATCACCGAAACCTGGCACTACAGAATTTAACGACATGTGGACAGACCTACAGCAGCTTTCTAACATGCCGTGGAATGCAACACTGTCACTAAAGAATCTACTCGTCGAAACCTTAAAAAAAGAAACTCCAAACGGTTTCTCTAATCCCCTCATTCTCGATAAATATGCCACAGAAATCGGTGGCGGAGTAGTGAAAGCAGCAGCCGACGAAATCTTGTCAATGCATGATATTCCACCGCTTATTGACCAGCAACTTCCCTATCTCGGTCCAATGAATCGGCTCGGCTATAAAGCCAAAACATTCTTTGAAAAGTCAGGCACATATCGCAACATAATGGGCACCAACGCTGTCCGCATGGTTGTAGAAAAGGTCGCCCAAAACATTATCGACCTACAACAACCAAGCCTTGCCTATGTCCAAGTTGAACGAATGCTACGAGATGTCGAACGCATCGCAGCGCCACAAGCCACTACAATCCCGTGGCGTCCTGACGCTAGTCGTGTAAATATTTTAGATGTAGCCGGTCTAAGTGTAGACGATGTACTCATAGAATTTCTCAATAAGTCGGATGACAAGATTGCACTTCAACAACATTTCGACGACGTTGTAGAAAAAATCAATAACACGATTGTCGAACAGTTAGGTCCGATTGTCGATAAAACTACTGGCGAAATAGCAAAGCTAACCGATAAGGACCTCCGACAAATTCTCAATGGTCAAATCGTCGATGCCAAAGAGCTTGTTAATAAAGCCGCCGATGAACAAATAGCTCGTGGCTATGGAAACGTGGACTATACCGAGGTTATCTGGGAACAAAGTAAAGGTGAAACGATAGTCAATCGTATTCCTATTAGCCCCAGCCAGATGCGTAAAGCACAACTTGTTCCGCGCTATGACCTACTTGATCGTTATGTCAAGATGGTTGAAGGAGATCTCAAAACTGTTCCGACAGCTACCGGACCTCAGAAAGTTAGTGTCGCTGCCGAGCGTGCCAAAGTCATGGCAGCACGACGCATGATAAGTACCGCATGGAAACGAGGAGTTCTTCTCACTCCACGCTGGCAAATGGTCGTCAATCTTGACTCCATGCTGCGTAACTTCGCACACCTTGGAGTAATGGAATCCCTTGCCGGTTTTGGAAATCGGATGGATACGCTTCGTGCTCGCTGGTTGCAACGTGCCGGAGCCGATGTCCAAGGTATTGTTCTCCAAAAAGTTGACGAAGTGTTGACTAGAGCAGGCACAGATATTACTGATATGTCATTTGTTGATCGTGTACGTCGATATAACGAAACCGCAGAAGTCAGTTACAACGATTTGTTCGAAAGTGTCGTCAAGGACGAATACGCTAGAGGACGCCAACACCGGCGCACCGCATATATGACAGGCGCAGGCCTTTTCTTCGCTGGCCCCGTCGGAGCCGCAGCCGCAGGATCTCTGTACTCGCTTTATGCACGTAAAAGTCAGGTGTTGTTAGTTCGACGCCAGATCGCTGAAGGTTACGGCCAACAATTACTATTCGACGCTTCACATATGCTTGACGAAATTGAGCAAGCCGAACGAGCAATGCTCGCAGGACTTGACGATCGTAGTGTTATCGACCTTAATTTGATGACTCCCGAAGAAGTTGCCAAGTTGGGTGAAGACTCGACGCTTGCCGAAGTACTCGGACAAGCAAAACGGGATCGACATGAAGCAGCCAAATTGTTGATGGCTCGTTCCGAAGGCGTCACCGAGTATCAACGAATGGTCGTTGAAAACTTTCGGAAAGAGAGCCCGGAACTGGCCGGACGTTTTGATGAAGCCGCAGAACTTTTGGGCGATATTGGTTACGGCCAGTCAATGCTTGGCTCCAATGCGATCCCAAATGCGTGGGGCGATAATCCTCAGATACGGGCCATTACTGAACGGTCTAATAGCGCAAACCCGACTCGTCGTACGATCTGGTCCGACACAAATGCTGCGGTTCGTCGTAACGAACAGTGGGACCAAACTCACCAATATAATATCGAATTAGCATATGAAGCTGAAGCGTTTGTTCGTGCCTGGGACGAGTTCATGGGCCACCACGCATCAAGTCCTGGTCCAGCAGGCCAGGTTCCCGAGCGTGACTTCTGGCGTCAACAATGGCTAGGCCGCACTGATGACGAAGTGTTCGAGTGGTTAAGTACCGACGGGCGTCGTGTTCTCGGTAAACTTCCCGAAGAGTTTCGTACTCCCGAAGGGCGCATGGAACTGATCCGCCGTACCCGCTACGAGGCTAATAGTTTAGTTCCTAATATTCCCGAATTTGCTGTTGTGCGTCAACAGTTAGCTAGAGGCAATGATGTCAGATGGGCTCGTGACATGCAGCCGGTTGTTGACAGAATGGCCGCTGAAAGCGACGAAATGCTCGCCGCCGCTATAAAAAGCGGAGACATGGCCGATATTTCCTCAGCTACTACTGCCGGTCAAGTAACCGCCTTAGCGGTCCTCGAACACGTTGACGAAGCTGCTCATCTGCACGGAAGCCGGGCGGTTTCTAAAGCTGCTACACGAGTGCAGGAAATTTCCATGATTGGGCGCATCCGAAACTTCGCTGCCCAAATCGACGCTGACGGACTTCAAGCCATAAATAATCCGGCATTTGTGGAACGTGTAACTCCCATGATCGACTTTGGCAAAACCGTAACCGATTCGTCATATCTCGACGGGCTCAAAACCGGGACACAGATTGAACGAACAAAAGAAATAATTCGAACAGTGACGGATAACTGGTTCGAAAATATGACGATGGTCGAAGACACACTCTCACGTGGCACCATGTTTGAGGCAGCCTACGAACGTGCGATGGCAATCGAGATGCAACGATTCCGTCTACCTAACGGTAAATATCGTGTGAGCGGTGATGCGATACAAGAAATGTCGCAGCGAGCACGCCGCTATGCGCTTGCTGAAACCAAAAAGATTCTCTACGAACTTGCCGACCGAACCCGCTTCGAAGAAATCGCTACTGAACTGTTTCCATTCCTCGGGGCGTGGCAAGAAGTTGCGTCACGTTGGATTGGGCTTACAGGCGAAAACCCTGTGTTCGTTTCACGTGCACTACGAGGCTGGGGTCTGATAACAGGCGAGGACGAAAACGGTCAATCCAGAGTTGTTATCCAGGTACCTAAATTTATGGATGCAACCATTGGCAGTATGAAACTATTTGGCCCACTTTCGCATCTAGCAAACGAAGATATTGATCTTAACCTGAAGTCGGCTTCAATGATTGGGGCGCTGCCAGGATTCGGGCCACTTGTTTCTTTCGGTGCTTCAGAACTTATCGTAAAGAACCCCGAATTTGACGACGCTCTTGGTTGGATGTTGCCTTACGGATTTGTTGAGGGTGAAGATGTTACTCGTCGTTTTCTTAATGCTCACACACCGTCATGGGTTCGTAATGGGGCCAAAGCCGCTGGTATGACCGATGAGGGTAGAGCTAAAACTGCTGCCCGAGTTACCCAAGACATGATTACCCAATACACTGAGCAAGGCATTGACCTACCTGATACACCCGAAGCGCACGCCGACTTTGAGGCCGAAGTCGAACGTCGGACTAAAGCAATCTACGGAATTAGGATGCTGCGTTCCATTGCTGTCCCGGTTTCGTTTCGGCAACAGTCACCTTACTGGGGAATTATCTCCGAGTTTTGGCGAGTACAGGAAGAACATAGTCCTGAAATAGCTGACGCATGGCTGTTAGAAAACCATCCAGATTTGTGGGCGTTTACTGCCCGAACCACAATGGCAGACCAAGTGCGAGCCGGAACTCTTGAAGGACACGCAAACTATAAGAAACATCAAGAGTTTATTGACGAACACCCAGAATTAGCGGCGTTTGTTAAAGGCGAAGTAGGCGCAATCGACATTCAATTCAAATATAACCGTGCTGTTGCGGAACTTGAAGAACGAGAAGGCCGCCGAGATTACATGAACCCGTCCGGCATTCTTACAGATGCATCTCGAAGTATGGGTTGGCGTGAGTGGCGAGTGTTCAGAAACTCAATGGATAACCAGTTACGACTAAGAGCACAGGGCGGAGGCTCATCAAGCCTGTTGGCTAACTCAAACTTTGATTTGTGGCAACAACGCCGAACTTTTGTCGAAGATCTCGGGGGTCGCAACTCACAATGGCTTGAAGATTTCAACACGTTTGGGCAACCAGAAACCCAACGCAAAGTACTGCAAGGGTTTAGAGATCTTCTCTCTGACCCCGAATTTGCATATCGACCTGAGACTCCTCAGATAGCGAAATTTATTAATATGCATGACAAAATTGCATACGACATGCTTCGCCGTGCCGAATCGTCGGATAACCGCAACTATCTGCGTTTAAGTTACTCCGGGAACCAAGATCTACGTCAAGAATGGGATGTCTGGGTTTTGCATGTGTTGAGTTGGCCCGACTTCGGTTCTATATATGACAGGTATTTTAGTAACATGGACACAATTTCCGTAAATAATCTTCCTTCAAGGGAAACATAATGGCTGACGATAAAGACTGGACTCCTGGCTATAAGCGATTAGTAAGTTTTCTCGGTCGCACTTTTTCTAGAATTTTTCGTGAAGGTGTCGTTTTCGAACGCCCAGATATTAGTGAGGAAGACAAAGAATCGTTAAAGGTATGGTTGCTGGAATTTTGGGACAATCTCTCATTTGAAGGCCGGGAAGAACTTATAGAAGAAGATCCCAATGGATTTTGGGCACAGTGGAACGAGGGTATAATCCCTCAGCTTCAACGTGAGCACGCCGAAGCTGAGGAAGAAGCTGAATTAACTCCGTCGGCAGCGGATCGCATAGCAGAAGAATGGAAAGAAACTGGAATCGCTCCTGAGGACATTCCCAAAGATGTTCAAGGACGAGTTATTCCCGTTCCTGAACGTGGCGAAGCTCGTACTGCCTTAGAACGTATTCCAGACCCAACAGGATCGGGACGTTCGTTAGTACCCGATACGTATATCAACGCACAGATTAAACCTGAAGAATGGGCTATCTTCGTTCCGGTCGAGTGGGGCGCTCCCGAAGGTCCGGTCGATCCTGGTGAGATAGCAGCCCGTGACTTTGCAGGTCAACTCGGTGTTAGAGATGAAGAAATATTTGAGGTTCGCCCTGAGTCACCGATTCTTCAGTCGGTAATGGGCGAAGACTATATGTCGCTGCGGTGGAAGGAAGATCCAAGCGAGTTGGGTATGGCTTTCAGTTCAGCGATGCTCGAAGATGTCCCGTTTACCGTAAACGATGCTTTCGGAATTTATAAGGGACAAACCGCTGAGAATCAGCGTCTTATCGCCCAGGGATTAGCTTTGGGGACTGGCAATACTTCGTATATGTATTCTGCAATCGGTGACAGAATGTTTACCGATCCTGACGCTATCTATGACGAGGAAAATGTGCGTCTTGCATTTATCCAGTTAAGGAAATATGCGGCGTCGGTTGCAGATGTAACAGAAGGTGGATTCCAAACGCTTGGCGATGAGTTCGTTCCAGAGGTTTCTGATCCCCAAGCAGTAGAAGATTATTCTGACCAAATCTTTGAGTTAGCAAAGAACGCTGGTGCAGTCATCCAGATCGGAAGCGCTTACGGTAACGCTATCGCATCCCAAGTTATGGCTTCTCTCACCGGTAAGAGTGGTGATGATCCTCGGTTCCGGTCACTTGTCGCAAAGTGGACCGATGACATTCAGCGTGAAACAATGGGTCGGAGAAACATTAGCCAAACTGAAATACAGGCAATGTTTGGTGAACGTATTGAAGAAGAGTATGCAGAAGATGTTGCTAGTAATGAAGATTTAGTTGACGCTGGGATGCTGGCTGAAATTATGGGAATTAGAGTCTGATGAATAAACCTAAAGATGAACTTGTTTATATAGGCGAAGAAACACTCGGTATTCGCCTGTATGAAATGGGTCTTCGAAACAAAGATTTAGTTGAAGCTCTTGCTATTGCCTACCAAGAATCAAAGTTTGCCATAAACGACAAGTATTATAACGACAAATCCAAAGACGATTCTTACGGCGTCTTTATGGTCAACTTCTATGGAGATTTGGAAGACGAACGTGTACGTCGGCTTGGATTAGAAAAAGAAGAGTTGCTTGACTTTGAAAATAATTTGCGTGGCTTCGCCATGCTTTTCAAAAGTCGTGGGTACACCTTTAAGGACTGGTCAACTCATCCGTCGAGTGAAAACTTTGATCCAGCGAAAAGGCGTGAATGGAATAACGCTGTTCGAATAGCAAAAGAGACTATTAACGGTTTAGCTGCCGACGGTCTAATTGGTTCCGAAGGTGACGAAGATTGGAGAATCGCTGACGACGACCACGAGTTATTTAGCTATGTTATTAACCCTGAAATAGCTCGTGTCCAAAAAATACTTAATGACCGATACGGACATGACTTTGATCTTGACGGAGATACAGGAAGCGGCCCACAGCTAGACATTTGGGCTGATGCTGTTAGGGATTTACAGGAAGATATAGGGGTTACTGTTGACGGGGATTGGGGACCGAATAGCCAAGCTGCGTTTAATCAGGCATTCCCTGACCTTGGTCAAACGGGCGAAATCAAAAACCGGCTTGGTACTCAGGCCATTGTTTATGACGATCAGGGCAATATTGTTTCTGGTGGTCCTGAAGTTATGGTCGGAGAAACAGTTGGTTTCGAAGGTCCGCCTACTGATGCTCCTTTTGTTGTCGAAGAAGAAGGAATAGAAGTCCAAGATCCAAATATTTCTGGTCAGGCTGGTAACCCGGCACAAGATTTAGAAGAAGTAATCGAAGCGGTAACTCCGAATATAGATATCATCATGTTTGAGTACTTGCGGGGTAACCCAAGTGTTCTTGTCGAGCATCCGTTGACCGGCGAAATGGTTGATTTAGTTGGATTAATCCAAGAAAATCCTCTTGGGCTTGAAAGTGGGAGTGAGAAAAAGAAACAGTGGATGAAAGGTCTGTACTACCAAACAGACCACTACCAAGACAGCGAAGAAGGCCGAGCCGACCGAGAATACCAGTGGACTTCCGAAGGTGAAGGCGACGAATGGTCTACACGACGTAAAAGTCTTGTAGCTATACAGGTCGAGCAAATCGAACAACTACTCGGTCAAGCCAATATCAATTTGGGTGAAGCAGAGATCTTAGAGTTAGCTAAAACCGTTTGGCTTATGGGACTCAATCCCAATGAGCTTCTAGATTTTATGACGACAGCCACCACCATTGGTGGCGAACAGATCATGGGATTCGGGGAAGGGGCTCCAGCCGGAGGAACTGTTTCGGCTTTCAGAACAAGTATCAAAGATATTTATCGACGCTATTTGATGGACCCTGATGAGGAAGTACTTGCCCGCCGTTCACAGCAGCTTTTCTCGGGGGAAACAACTATTGATCTTGTTGAAGATGAGATGATCGAACAAGCCGCTTTGTTGTTCCCTGCTTGGGCTACTCGAATTGAGGCAGGTAAATCTCCACTTGAAATTGTGGGAGCTTACAACGGGATTTTCAATTCGGTGTTGGGTTATTCGCCGCAGTGGGATGGACGCAATCGGGATATGGCGGTGACGTTAGGTGGTTTGATGGTTGAGGGTGAGGAGCCGGGGACTGCGATGTCTGGTGGCGATTTTGCTCGTTGGCTTCGAACTACTGAAGAGTACGATCAGAGTCCTCGGGGGATTAATGATGCTTATCAGCTTGTGACTGGTTTGGGTCGAGCTATGGGAGCGGTGGCGTAATGGTTATGATGCCTGACGACATTTTTGATGTCGATGCTGAAGGGAATCTGATTTCCCGTAGGGAAGGTTCCAAGGATGAGCGGGCTGCGGCTAAAGCAGCTATTGGTTGGACTCCTGAACGAGGCGTAGAAGCTGGACAGACCTTTGTCCCTAATGTGCGTCGATGGATTTCGGGGCAAGGCTGGGTCGAGCCGATTTCTACCGAAGAAAATCCTGAACTCGGTGCCGGTTATTGGAGAACAGATGTACCTGGAGGGGCACCAGGAGGTATCCCCCATTCATATATTTCCGGTGAACCCATTCTTCCTATCGACAAACTTCCAGGCGATGATGAAAGCCCGTACGATAAGTGGGAACGATGGAAACGTGACGAGAACATTCGTGGCGCTAAAGCAATCATTGAAGGTTTTCTTAAGAAATTTGGGTTAGGGGAACTGACAAGTATTGCTATGGGATGGGCAGAATCAGGTATGAGCAGCGATGCCATGCTTGTCGAACTTCGCTATGGTGCTGATCCGACGGTCCGAAAAGTTTATGATGGGCGTTTCCCTGCGATGCAAGCACGACGAAACGCTGGATTTCGTGAGATATCTGAAGGAGAATATTTAGATTTCGAACGTGGCATTCTACAAATCGCCAGTCGAGCCGGAATCGAAGCAGACTTCCTTGCCGGTGATGCACGTACTATGGCAGAAGATGGTGTTACCGCCCTTATCGGTGGCGACGTTTCTTTAGCCGAGTGGCGAGATCGTGTAGGAATTGCTGAAGAAGCTGCCAATAGTGCTAATGACGAAACCATCGCTTTGTTGCGTTCACGTTACGGCTTTGGTCAGGGCGATATTGTTTCAAGTTTCTTAAATCCTGAACTCACCAAAAATATTGTTGATGCTCGACGAGAGTTCGGTGCAGCAGGATTAGCTGCCCAATCCCAAATTACTCTTGGACCAACCCAAACATTTTCTCAGGAGCTTTCCGAAGATCTGCAACGCATGAATGTTCAGCAGCGTGAAGTAGCTGCAAGACTTTCACCGCTCCAAGGATTAACAACTAGTCTTCTTTATAGCGGCGGTCTTTCCGGGGATGTGTTAGGAGGTGCCGCATTCGGGACAACTGCGGCTGATTCGAGTCGGGTTCGTCGCACGCAGCAAGGCAGAGCGGCACAATTCTCAGGTGACTCAGGGTTGTTGGCAACTCGTGAAGGGCTTACCGGATTCGGACGAGCGACCTAGTTAGTGTCACATAGATACACGGTTGAACAGATCTACCATTTCTCGTGTGCTGAGTGTAAGAACTGGTGGTCTTATGCGTCGGAGGAGATGACACTACCGTTATATATGCGGCAGAACTCTATCTGTCCGCATTGTGGGCACAAAGATTCGTCTATTCCTTCAGGGCTCAATGAAGATGCACTCCCCAGGGCATTCCTCGGCTGCTTCGATTAACGCATCAATGTCTTCGTCGGGGACTGTAGCCATGCCTTCACTCATCTTATGGATGGGTTCACCTTTGGGAGAACCCTTTGGGCCGTAGAGGTTCGGCCAGTCGGGCTCTTTTACATAAGCCAAACCGTCGGCGTGCATGTCAAACACTGACGGGCAGATCTCTACGCAGATACCATCGCCTGTGCATAAATCTTGGTCAATCCAAACTTTCATAGTACGAAAGATACCACTGGTTTCATTGGTACTTGACGTAACCCTACTGCGGTAGGTACATTAGTTGTGTTGCCTGGCCCTTAGGTAGGCGAGCTATTCAACAACCCCCCATCCGAGGTACCACCGCTGAGGATGCGTTTAGACAGGTGAGTGACATATGACAGATTCCGACTCCACTGGCAACAGTGAAACTGGTTCTGGCAGTTCAACCGAATCGAAACCCAACTGGCGACGTGAAATGGAAACTCGTTTGAAGGACGCTGAGGCGAGAGCTTCAGATGCCGAAGATCGGGCTTCTAGTTATGAACGTCGTGATACGTTTCGCTCAGCAGGACTTGATCCTGATGACGCACGTGTCAAGTATTTCGTGAAGGGCTATGAAGGTGAACTCGATGCTGAAGCTATCCGTCAGGAAGCTACGGCGGCAGGGTTCTTAGGTGTTGATTCACCCCAGATGGCTCAATCTTCTGAATTTAACGATATGTTGAGTACGGAGCAGCGAATACAAATTGCGGGTGAAGGTGGAGATCCGGTGTTACCACCTGATTTAGACTCACAAATTAAAGCAACAAACAATGAAGATGAACTTCGGGAGTTGCTAGAGTCGAATGGTATCTTGTGGGGCGCAGCTACCTGACCGTTCGCTAAGTCGTTGGAGTCCTAACCATAGGACTCACTGTGGCTTATACACCACCTCTATCCTTAACTAACCCAACCGGGACTGGTCAATTAACGAACCAGGTAACTACGGCGTTCGAACAGATCGCCTATTTTGCCTTACGTTCACAACCTCTCTATGAGATGGTTGCGGATGTTCGTTCGACTGCACAGAGCCATAATGCGGCAACTGTGCAATTCACGTTCTATCCGAATATGGCTCAGGTTACCGGAACACTTACTGAGGCGACAGACGTTACACCTGTTGCTCTCTCCGACTCCAAAGTAGATGTTGCTTTGGCTGAGTATGGTAGCTCAGTCATCACGACTGCTTTGATCCGAGGCACTTCATTCTTGAATGTTGATGCCGATGCCGCCAACATTATTGGTTACAACATGGTCGATTCGCTCGACAAAGTTGTTTCTAATGTGATTATGGCTGGCACTAACGTCATTTATGCTCAGGGATCAGCGGGCTCACGCCCAACGTCCCGTGTCGGTATTTCTGACGCCGCAACATTTGGCGCTCAGGAAGGCCGTCAAGCAGTAGCTTCACTCCGTGGCGACTCCGCTCCCGGCTGGGAAAACGGAAACTATATGGCAATCATCCACCCGGATGTTTCCTATGACCTTCGTGGAGAAACAGCGGTAACTGACGTTATCCAATACCAGTTGTACCAAGACGGTGCACCAGTTCGTGCAGGCTCGATCGGCACGTTCAACGGTATCAACTATATTGAGAACCCTCGGGCTCCCATATTGGATGATGCTGGTGCTACCAGTACAACCAACGTTTACCAGACCATTGTTTGTGGTCGTCAAGCTCTGGCAAAGGCTTTCAGCCGTGCACCAGGCTTTGGCGAGCAACCAAGCATCGTATTCGGTCCTGTGACTGATACTCTGCGTCGGTTCAACCCTGTGGGCTGGTATCACCTTGCTGGATGGGGTATTTTCCGGCAGGCATGTATGCAACGTATTGAGTCATCCTCATCTATCGGTGATAACACCTGATAGTTGTTGCAATCTGAGGCGTGGGGGGGTCAGGTTTTCCCCTTTCCCTGGCTCCCCCGCTTCTCTCTGCTACTATTTGACTTATGCCAGTCGTAAAAGGAAAACATTACCCTTATACCGCTAAAGGTAAAAAGGCCGCTGCTGTAGCGAGGAAGAAAAAGAATGTCAGAACCAAAGCCAAACGCTGATGTAAACATTCGGCCTAAGACCATTACTGGTATCGGAGGGTCGAAGAATGGCTAGTGGCCTTTTCTGTCTGCCAATGGAATACAACTTGGAGCAGACAGCCAACTTTAATATCGATTTTAATGACACGACTGCTGATCGTTTCAAATGCATGTTGACGACAGCTTCGTGGACACCGAACTACAGCACCCATTCGATTAAGTCTGATGTGACTAACGAGGTGTCTGGTGCCGGGTATAGCGCTGGTGGGGAGTCGTTGACTTCTATCACGTTCGCTACGAGTGCCGGTACGATTACTTGGGACGCAGCGGATGTCGAGTGGACTTCGAGCACGATTACGAGTGCCCGTTACGCCGCTATTTATGATGATTCGTTGACTAACGATCCTCTGATTTGTGCTATTGACTTCGGTGGAGATTTCTCTACCACCTCTGGTACGTTCAAAATTACTTGGAATGCAAGCGGAATCTTTACGCTTGACCTCACCCCGTAGGAGTAAATAATGGCGATCCCCACCTCGGGTTATCCCACCACCCTTGACGACACGAGCGCTTCACCCGGCGTAACGATTGAGTTTCCTCAACCGGGTTCGTCAACGGATTTGGATGCAACCAACGTCGAACACGATCTGTTGCACAGCAACGGTTCGTTGGCGATTGTGGCATTACAGACGAAACTGGGTATTACTGACTCTAACGCTGCGGCGAATCAGGTTCTTGTAGGGTCTGGTGCTTCGACTACTGCGTGGGGTTCGACGCTTACGTCAATGACCCTTGCAGGAGCCACTTTGTCTGGTGCTGTTACCGGTGCCGACCAAGTGATGTCGGCGGTCACTCACAAGGATTATTCCGAAACCGTGTACGCCGGTGGAGACACTGGCGCTGCACCAGCGATTGATGAAACTGACGGCAACGTCCAAACACATACGTTGAACTCTGCGACGGTGACCTTTGCGTTACCTGCCGCTGCGGGTCTTCAAGCCGGTACGAGCCTTACCCTGATTTTAACTCAGGACGGTTCCGGTTCTCGTGCTGGAGTATTTCAGGTGAGTGGTGCTACTACTCTCGTGAAATGGGCTGGCGGTACTGCACCGACATTAAGTACGGGGGCTGCCGACATAGATATTCTTACGTTTATGACCATTGATGGCGGCGCTACACCTACTTGGTATGGGTTTGTCGCTGGGCAGGATATGACCTAATGCCTTTCGGGGTTGAAAAAGCTGCGTTGCTGGGTGCCGCTGGAGCAGGCGGTGTGGAATTATCTGGTGGTACAGAATCGTCATCTGGTGGCTACAACTATTACACCTTTAACACGACTGCCATTCTGACTGTTACTGGTGAAGGCGAGGTTGATCTTTTGCTGGTTGCTGGTGGCGGAGGCGGCGGAGGCCAATGGGGTTATACTGGAACTTCTGCTGGTGGTGCCGGTGGTTACCGCACTAAAGATGCGATAACGATATACGAGGGCACTTATACCTGCACTGTTGGTGCTGGTGGTGCCGGAGGCGCTTCCGATGCCCGTGGCAGTAAGGGAGTGAATAGTTCTATCGCCCAAGCCACTGGTTCTGGGTGGTCAACTCTTACTGCTACCGGCGGCGGTGATGGTGCTTGGTCGTTTGCTCCTTCCGCTGCGACGGGGGGTTCTGCTGGTGGTGCCGCTTATTGGCAAAATAGCTGGAACTCTAGCGGTGCGGCTGGCAACGAGGGTGGCTACACCCCAGTTGAAGGCTATGGCTCCAACAATTCGAGTGTTACGGTAGCTTCCGGTGGTGGCGGCGCTACTGAAATGGGGAGTAACCCAGGAGCCGACGGTGCGTGGTGGGGAGGGAGTGGCGACACTTGGTATGACAGTGTTGCCAGAGGAGGGGGAGGCGGTTATTACGACACAGACCACGGCTATTTGTTTGGTGGTGCTGGTAGTAGCCGTGATGCAGGGGTAGCTAATACTGGCGGTGGTGGTGGAGCTAGGAGAGGCCCAACTCTTGCTGCCGGTGGCTCCGGTTGCATCGTGTTTAGAGTGGCAGCATAATCATGGCTCACTTCGCAAAGATCGAAAACGGAATCGTTGAAGAAATACTGGTTGTTGCTAACGAACAAGAACACCGAGGGCAAGAGTTTCTCGCCAATGACTGCGGTCTAGGGGGGACATGGGTTCAGTGTTCTTACAACCACAACATTCGCAAACAGTTCCCCGGCATCGGGTACAGCTACGATTCTTCAGCCGATGTTTTTATTAGCTCTCAGCCATTCCCATCGTGGTCCCTTGACGATAACTACGAGTGGCAGCCACCTACTCCAATGCCTGAAGGATCGTGGACCGATAAGTTACCGGGCATTTTGGGGCCAGACCATCCTGATATGGAGCAGTCTCCTTACCGTTGGGATGAAGATTCTCTTACTTGGGTTTTGATTGCCGATAACCCTCCATTTTGATGGAACTCGTAGACGCACCCGGCAAAGTTAATACCGGTCGGCCACTAAAACCCTTCGGAATAGTCGTACACCACACCGCCTCTAATCGTAACGCTGACCCCGACAACGTGGTCGCCCTATGTATTCGTGGCGTCAACAAGGTGCCTGGACCTTTATATAACTACCTCATAAAACGTGATGGTACCATTGTCAAGTTGACTGCTGAGAACGTGAAAGCTAATCACGCTGGCCGTGGTTTACAAACAGTATTAACAAGAACACAGAAAAACCTTCCTGTTTTGGGTGACGCATCGAAACCAGGAAAGATCAGTGCTAACTCCCGCTTCATTGGGGTATCAATTATTAATGATGGTTTGGGTGAGGATGTGCCCGAGGCTCAGATGGACGCATTAGTTGACTTGTGCGCCTTTCTGTGCGACGGACACAAATGGAACCCGGACT
>Ga0310342_100000184_pt1 | contig 31911 bp, 24 predicted proteins | sample S15DNA20500_MG_FD_206155 | JGI IMG/M metagenome (GOLD analysis project Ga0310342, IMG submission 206155) | Marine microbial communities from station ALOHA, North Pacific Subtropical Gyre - S1503-DNA-20-500_MG | ecosystem: Environmental > Aquatic > Marine > Oceanic | place: Pacific Ocean: North... | reverse complement strand
CGTCCTGCACAACAACGGCCTGTTTGACTGCTACGAGCTCGCCACCGGCAAGGAGATCTACCGCCAGCGCATTCGACACGGCGGCAGCGGCTTCAGTGCTTCGCCCGTGGCCGCCGATGGGAAGCTCTATCTGCCGAGCGAGGATGGGGATATTTTCGTCATCCGGGCGGGCCGGGAATTCAAGCAGTTGGCGAGGAACTCCATCGGCGAGTTTCTCATGGCGACGCCGGCCCTCTCCGGTGGAACGCTCTACGTGCGGGCCCACCATCATCTCCTGGCGATCGGTCGCTGAGCACGGTGCTCAGCGGATGAACTGCTCGACGGCGTCGGCTCCGAGTCCGACCTCCTCGAAGTGCGCCTTGCACATCTCGATCTTGGTGTGGACGTCGTCGTGGCCGATGGGCTGGTCCTCTTCGTCGTAGTAGACCAGCGCCCCGCAGACGTGGAAGAGGGTGATCATCTCTTCTTCCGTTTCGTCCACTACGAGGGTGTGGATTTCGCCGGGAGGCTCGAAGACGTAGGTTCCCTCGGTGGCTACCCAGTCGTGCTCGAGGTAGCGCCAGGAGCCTTTGATGACGTAGCCGTGAACGGGGGCGGGATGGCGGTGGCGGGTGAAGACGCCCGAGCGCGCCACCTTCAGGAGGTTGACCCATTCGCCGTTGACGGTATTGAGCAGCAGCGGCCGGAACCAGACCTTGTCGGCCTGCGGGACCCAGAATCTCTCGTCCTCGGGCATGGCCTGGGTGACGAAATCAGGGATGGCGTGGGATGCTTTGAGGGATTGCTTCATGGGGGTTTCCTCAGCGGGGCGGGAAGAGATCGGTTTCGAGCGTTATTCAAGTTCCAGGGAGCGAGGATAGTCAAAGCCGGTCCCGGTGTATAGTTTCGAAGCGGGAATCATCATCTTCGTGGACGGGTCGCCGGATTGTCGGGCTATAATGCGTGGCCCGGAGAAGGGCGGTCCCGCGCGGCCGCTTCCCGGCTTCCCTCGACAGTGGAGACAATATGAAGAAGCTCACGATTTCGCTGACAGTAGCGCTGACGGCGCTGTTTTTGACCGCCTGGATTTCCGCCGAGACCGCCCCGAAGAGGCCTAACATTCTCTTTGCCATCGCTGATGACTGGGGCTGGCCGCATGCCGGCGCCTATGGTGACCCGGTGGTCAAGACGCCGACCTTCGATCGCCTGGCGAAGGAGGGCATCCTCTTCAACCACGCCTACGTCTCATCTCCCTCCTGCACCCCATCTCGTGGAGCGATCCTGACGGGGCAATGGCATTGGCGCCTCGGGGGCGCCGGCAACCTGTGGAGTGTCTTTCCCGACCGGCTGGCCACCTACCCGGAGCTGCTGGAGAAGGCCGGCTACCATGTCGGCGCGACCGGCAAGGCCTGGGGGCCCGGGCGTACCGAGACCAGGGGACGGAACATCGCCGGCAAGCGCTTCAAGAACTTCGCCGTCTTCCTCTCTTCCGTGCCGGCGGAAAAACCTTTCTGCTTCTGGCTTGGAACCAGTGATCCGCATCGGCCCTTTCGCAAGGGCTCGGGCGAGCAGAGCGGCATGAAGATCGATGACGTTGTTGTACCGGCGTGCTTTCCGAACGTCGCCGAGATTCGAGGCGATGTGGCGGATTACTATTGGGAGGTGCAGCGCTTCGACCGCCTGGTCGGGGCCGCGGTGGCCGCGCTCAAGAAAAACGGACAGCTCGACAATACGATCATCTTCATGACCGGCGACCACGGCCTGCCCTTTCCCCGCTCCAAGAGCAACCTCTACGATACCGGCACCCGCGTCGGGCTGGCCCTGCGCTGGGGGGCGAAGGTAGCCGGCGGCCGGACGGTCGATGACTTCGTCAGCCTGACCGATCTCGCTCCGACCTTTCTCGAGGCGGCGGGGGTCAAGGTGCCGGCCGATATGACCGGCCGCAGCCTGGTGAATATTTTCATGAGCAGGAAATCCGGGCAGGTGGAGCCGGGCAGGGGGTTCGTCCTGACCGGCAAGGAGCGCCATGTGCCGGGGCAGGAGAAGCCCGACATGGGCGGCTATCCCTGTCGCTCGATCAGGACGCACCAGTTCCTCTACATCCGGAACTTCAAGCCGGAGCGCTGGCCGGCGGGTACGCCGGACTACGAGAAGGCGAGCATCTCTCGCGCCTGGCTCGCCGATTGCGACAACGGGCCGACCAAGACCTACATGGTCGACAATAAGGACAAGGACTCGAATCACCGCAGGCTCTACCAGCTCTCTTTCGGCAAGCGGCCTGCCGACGAGCTCTACGACCTCAGCAAGGATCCCCACCAGCTGAACAACGTGGCGGGCGAGGCGGCCTACGCCGGGCGAGTGAAGGAGATGTCCGCGCAGTTGATGAAGGAGCTCGCAAAGAGCGGCGACCCGAGGGCCAGGGGCGACGGCGATGAGTTCGACCGCTATCCCTACCTTGGCGGAGCGCCCAAGTTTCCCGGCCCGCGCAAAAAGCCCGCGAAACCGAAAGCGCAGAAGAAAAGATGAAGGTAAGCGAGATCGCTACCAGGCTGATCGACGAGATGTCGGACGAAGGCGATGTCTATGTTTCGATCAAGGCCCTGGTGGAAAACGACAAGAGTGATCCGGAGGTCGGTATCATGCTGCAGGGGGTCGACGAGGAAGGCTTCTGCCTGCATGAATTCTATTTGAGTGGCGATATAGATCCAGGTGGCAGCAGAGTCCTTACAGCAGTCAGCTACCTCAGCCGTGCGTCTTACGGGAAAATCATCCAATGGCAGCCGAGGTAATTTACTTTTCGTGGGGGGGGGTAGTCCCTGCTGGGAAGGTCCGCTTAGATTCATGTCTGATCCCGAGGTGATCTATCTGAAAAAGACATGGAATCCCCGGACGATTGTCCCGGTGGTTTTCTGGCTGCCGTTTTTCGTAGGGGCCTGGTGCCTTCACGACCTCGACCCGAATCCAGCGCTCTGGCAGCGGCTGGTAACGATCGCCTTCGTTTTATTCGTTTTCCTTTTGTGGCTTTTTCCCTTCCGGCAAACGGTTCGGGTGACCGGCGAAAACCTGGAGGTCTGGTTGGCCCCGTTATTCAATAGAACTCCGACCAGGATCCCCCTGGGTGAGATTGCTGGCGTAAAGCAGGTGAAGGCCCATTGGTTTTTCGCCTGGAATTTTTGCTCCCGGTATCCTCCGGGGGTAGATCCCAAGGGGCGTTTTCCTGATCCGGAACAGGTTCCTAAGAACGCTCATGATGCGGAAATCGCTTCTTACTATGGAATATATTGCGGTCCCCATGCCCTGCGGATCACTCGCATTGATGGCAGGGTCTTTAACGTCGGCACCCCCGAGCCGGAGGCGCTGGCTGCCGTTATCGATGATGCAAGGCCAAGCGTTACTATCGAGGTGACGGGCTCCTCCGGGTCCGATTGATTGCATGGTCAGCCCCGAAGAGATCTGTCTGAAAAAGACATGGAATCCCCGGGCGATTGTCACGGGCGTGCTGGTGCTGCTGCTCTGCGTTATGGCCTGGTACCGGCCCGAGTGGGATGATAAGTGGGATCCCGAAACGGGAATCGGGTGGAGGCTCTTCTCTTCCCTGCCGTTTTTCCTTGTTGCTTGCGTCTGGTTTCTGTCCCGTCGACTGACGGTTCGGGTGAGCAGGGAACGCCTGGAAGCCTGGCGAGGGCCTTTCCCCTCTCCTCTAAGCCATCGAGAGCCGGGACGATTCCCCTCGATGAGATCGAGTCCGTTAAGCAGGTGAAGGTCCATGGGCTGTATTCCTGGAATGCTATCCCGGGATTTTGGACGTCTCTGCCCGGGACAAGCCTGAAACTCGCCTCTGCGGCTGGAATGTATTGCGGCCCGCACGCTCTGCAGATCACTCGCATTGATGGCAGGGTCTTTAACGTCGGTACCCCCGAGCCGGAGGTGCTGGCTGCCGTTATCGATGACGCAAGGCCAGGCGTCACTCTCGAGGTGACGGACTCTTCCGGGTCCGATTGATTGCATGGTCCATTCCGAAGTCGTCTATGAGAAAACCGAATGGCATCGGGTCTATCTCTTCTACGTGTTCTTTGAGCTGGCCCTGGGTGTTTTCCTGGGGATCCTCGGTTTTTCGAATCTCGGCAAGGCGGGGGAGGCGAGTGGGTGGCATCTTGTTCTTTCCGCGATCTTGCTGGCCTGGGCAGTGGTGTTGTTTTGTATCGGGAGCAGGCTCGAGATCCGTGTGACAGGAGAAAACCTGGAGGTGACCCTGGGCCTCGGCTGGAAAAACAAGACGATTCCCCTGCCCGCGATGGAGAGCCTCAAGGCGGTAGCTGTTCCATTCATGGATCGAAAAAACAGGAAGGACGCGTGGTGTTGCGGCCCGATGGCCCTGCAGATCAGCTATAACGATGATGAGGTGTTCAGGATAGGTACCTCCAAGCCGGATGTGCTGGCCTCCGTCCTCAAGAAGGCGAGGCCTGGGATCACCCTTGAGGAAGCAGAGGCTTCCGGTTCCAATTGAATACATGGATTCTTCCGAAGTCGTCTATCGCAGAACGGACAGGTCATTGTGGATGTCCTTCTGTACGCTGTTCATGGCGGGCCTATCCTGCTACTTCATTACCCTGGGGCTCTGGATACAGACCGTCTTTCTCTTGCCGTGGGCCATCCTGATTCCCTGTTTCTGGAACCCGCTGACGGCCTGGGTAACCGGGGAGAACCTGGAGGCCCGGCTTGGATTCGGCATCCTGAAGAAAACAATCCCCCTCGCTGAGATCAAAAGCGCCAAGCCGATCGATGTTCCTTTGGGTAACCGGAAACAATTATGGCTTTGCATGAACAGCAGGGCCTTGCAGATCATCTACTAGGATGACGATGTGCTCCAACTCGGGAGCTCCGAACCGGAGACGCTTGCCTCGGTGGTCGAGGACGGGATGGGATAAGGATTCCAGGGAAAGGACGGCTTCCTCCGAAGTCGATTGAATGCATGAGCAGTTCCCGAGTCGTCTACCAGAAAACCCAGCGGTTTCACCTCCTGGCGCAGGGATTGGCCATAATTATTGCGATCGCATCCCTCTTTCTCGCCTTTAAGGGCAAGGCTGATCATGAACAGCCGGACTGGTTCCATTTTCTTGTATTACTGGTATTGGTAGTCAGTGGTGGAATCCTTCATTTAACTGCCGGTCGGCTGGTGGTGCGGGTGACCGAGAAGAACCTGGAACTGGTAATGGGCAGAGGATGGAAAAAAAAGAAGGTGCCCCTTGAGACGATCAAGAGCGTCAAGGTGGTGGAGGTTCCATATACCCGGCAGAAAAAAAGCCCCTGGTGTTATGACAAGACCGGAGTGGAGGTTATCTACAATGAAGACGAGGAATTACTTGTAGGCACCCCCGAACCTGAGATGGTGGCGGTCGCACTCCAGCCTGAAGTGCTGGCTTCCTTTCTCGAGAAGTGAGCGTGGCTCGATGCTGGCTTCTGGTTTCCGGGCAATGAACCCAAAGGCATCGCATTTTGTAAGCCGAGGACAGGTATCTCGAGAACATGAAGACCGAAGCTGATGTATCAAGAGGCCTGGACGGGTGGCTGCTCCTGCTCGCCTTTGGCCTGGTCGTTACGCCCCTCTGGCTCCTGGTTGAGAGCCGCGATTACCCATCGCATTTTACAGATGACTCATGGGCGGTGCTTACGACTCCTGGTACAGAAACCCACATTCCGTATTATAAATCTTTGATGATTGGCTCGGCCTGCGGCCAGTTCGCCCGGCTTCTGTTCTCGATTATTTTAGTGATCCTGTTTTTCAGAAAGGAACACCTCTTCCCCAGGACGTTCATCGCCTTCCGCGTATTCGACCTTTCCTATCACCTGCTGGATGCCTGGCTCGCGTCATTGGTTTTTGGGGCGTACGTAGACGTAACAATGTTCAATGCCCATACCGTTCAGCAATTGCTGCTGACAGGAATTCCCTCAGCCATCTGGATTCCATATATGCTGAAATCCAAACGAGTAAAAATGACCTTTGTTCAAGGAAAGCGGGGAATGGGATAAGCTGCGCGGCACGTGTTTTCGCTCTTTTGAGGCTGTCGAAGGAGGCAGCGGCAGACTCCGCTTGCTCCCCCTTCCTCCGGCGAATAGAATCCTCCTGAGAGCCGGGAGCTGTCCCGGCCGGTCTGCGCAGGAGACGGCTTCATGCTGAGGATTTTTGACACCTCTGGCGGCGGCGGAACCCGCAGGGAGTTTCTCAGAGTCGGTACCGCCGCGCTCGGCGGCCTGGGCCTTCCCGGACTGCTGGCCTCGAAGGTCTCCGCCCTCGGTCGGGCGGATGTCCTGCGCGATAAGGCGGTCGTCTTCCTGAACCTGCAGGGAGGTCCGACCCAATTCGAGACCTTCGATCCGAAGATGACGGCGCCGCGCGAGATTCGCAGCATCACCGGCGAGGTGAAGACGAGCCTTCCCGGCGTGAGCTTCGGCGGAACGCTGCCCAGGCTTGCCCGCCTGGCCGACCGCATGGCCATCGTCCGCTCCTACCGCCACGGCATCTCAAGCCACGGTCCGGCGGCGATGCATGTCATGGCCGGCGGCAACGCCACAAAGGCCGCCATGAGCGTGCTCTATTCGAGGGTGGCGGGTCTCACCGACAAGGAGTCGGGCATGCCTCTGAGCACCATCGTGATGCCCGGTGCCGTCGGCAAGGAATACGGTAAGCTCTACAAGTCCCCTGACCGGGTGACCCAGCCGGGAACCATCTCACCGGTCTTCAAGCCCTTCGACCCCAGCGCCGGCGGCGAGATCGTCGACAATATGAAGCTCCGGATTGATGGCGGCCGTCTCGCGGACCGCCGCTACCTGCTGTCGCAGCTCGACGAGCTGCGACGCGCGAAGGAAAAAAGCTCCGCCTTCGAGTCGGCGGGCCGGTTCCGGGAGCAGGCTTTTGACGTCCTGCTGCGCGGCACGTCCAAAGCCTTCGATCTCAGCGATGAAGCGCCCGCTGTCCTGGAGCGCTACGACACGGGCTCCTTCGAGCCCAGCGACGAGGTCAAGAAACGCAACAGCTACGCGAAGCAGTTCTCGCCGGTGGCGCTCGGTCGCCAGATGCTGATGGCTCGCCGGCTCTGCGAGGCGGGCTGCCGGTTCGTCACGGTCACCTGCGGGGGCTGGGACATGCACGGCGGCGGCAAGGAGTTCACTATGGTTGATGGGATAGCCTCCCTGGTGCCGGCGGTCGACAAGGCGGTGTCAGCCTTCATCGAGGACGTTGAGCGGCGGGGCCTGAGCGAAAAGATTCTGCTGGTGATCACCGGCGAGTTCGGCCGTACTCCGAAGATCAACAAGAACGGCGGCAGGGACCATTGGGGTAATCTCTGCACTCTGGCCTTCGTCGGTGGGGGCTTGCGGATGGGGCAGGTGATCGGGCGTTCTGATCGCACGGCGGGAGCGCCGGCCTCCGAGCCGATCTCCAGCTCCCAGGTGCTGGCCACCGTCATGCACACCCTCTTCGACCTGCAGGAGGTCAGGGTCCTTCCCGGCCTGCCCAACGAGGTGACGACGGCCGTCGCTGGCGGCGAGCCGATCCGGGAATTGGTCTGAGGGCCGTGCTGAAGGAGCGGTGGATGCCATGAAAAGAATGCTCCAACGCGGTCTTCTCCTGTCGGCCACCTTCATCCTGGCCTCGGCCGGCGCCCTGCGGGCTGAATTTCCAACCGCCGGGATCGACAGGTTCCTGGAGGCCTGCGCCGACCGCGGCGAGTTCAACGGGGTGGTCCTGGTGGCGAGCAAGGGAGTGGTTCAATACCATCGCGCGCTGGGGAAGGCCTCGATCGATGGTAGCGTGCCGCTGAGGAAGGACTCCGTCTTCAGGTTGGCCTCGGTCGCGAAGGCCTTCACGGCGGTTTCGATCCTCATGCTCCGGCAGGAGGGGAAGCTGACCTTGGATGATGACGTTAGGAAGTACGTTCTGACCCTGCCCTATGAGGGCGCCACGATCCGGCACCTGCTCCATCACACCTCAGGGCTTCCTGATTACGTGAAGCTGCTCGATAAGCATTGGGATAAGGGCGAAGGCGACCTGTCCCGCCGCAGGTTCGCCACCAACCCCGACGCCCTGGCCCAGCTCATCGAACACAAGCCGCCGGTGAAGTTCTCGCCGGGCAAGCGCTGGGATTACAGCAATACCGGCTATATGCTGCTGGCGCTGGTGGTCGAGAAGATCAGCGGGGAACGCTTTGGTGATTTCCTGGGGGGGAAAATTTTCGCTCCCCTGGGCATGAAGGACACGGTGCTCTTTACGCCGTTCAAGCCGCCCGCGATCGAACACCGTGCCTGGGGTTTCCGGCTCACCCCCGATGGCGGCGAGCGGCTCGCCAACGATCGCAACTATCTCAACGCCATGTACGGCGATGGCGAGGTCTATTCGACCGCGGCGGATCTCATCAAATGGGACCAGGCTCTCTACACCTCGAAGCTCATCTCGCCCGCGGACGTGGATGGAATGTTCACGTCCGGGCGGCTCTCGAGCGGCAAGGAGACGGGCTATGGCTACGGCTGGGGGATCGGCAGTCGTGGCGGCCGCAAGGTCGTCAACCATGGCGGCGGCTGGGTGGGGTTTCGAACCTGGATCGACCGCGAACTCGAGAGCCGCCAGCTCCTGGTGATCCTGACGAATCATACCAGTCGGAGCCTTGGCGTCGTTCGCCGAGGTGTTCTCTCCATCCTCGAGGGGAAAGAGCCGCGGCTGCCGAAATTCCCGGTCGCCCGTCTCCTGGGCGCCAGCCTGCGTGATGGAGGCAGCGCCGGATTAAAGAAGGAGTACCGTCGGTTGAAGAGCACCGGGGGAAAGGAGATCAATTTCTCCGAAGGGCAGCTGCGGGAGCTCGGCAGCTACCTGCGGAAGAAAAAGAAAGGCCGGGAGGCGGTGGCGGTGTTGGAATTGAACGTCGAGGCCTACCCGAAATCCGTTCGCGCCCGGGAGGAGCTCGCCGATACCCTGCTGGATGCGGGCAGACGGGAAGAGGCGGTGAAGGTTCTCGAGGAGGCTCTATCCCTCGAGCCCGGCAGCGCCAGGATCGAGAAGAAACTGAAGAAATCGCGGAAGCCCTGATTATGTATCTGCCCATCATCGTGCTCTCTATCATCGTTATCGCTGTAGTGGTGTTCTTCCTGTCGAGTCGCGGCAGGTTCGGCAGGGAGGAGGGTCCCACGAGCCAGGGTGCGGTCGACCACTTCGACATGGAGGTGGTCTACGAGGGGGCGAGGGCTGATGCGCTGGTAGTGCTGGGGACTCTCGGCTCGCTGGGTTTCGATGCCCGTCTGTCGGATGAGCTGCGTGATTCGCTGTTCCTTACGGCGAATGTTCATCCCATCCAGGTGAAGGTTCCCCGTGAGCAGGCGGGGGAAGCGTCCGCCGCTCTGGAGCAGGCTCGGGCGGACTCTCCTGGAGCGGATGAATCCGACGATTTGGCAGGGGAGTAGCCACCAGGTCCAATGCCAGGGCGAAGGGTGCTTCAGCCTTTCAGGCGAGGATTTCCTTGACCACGTTGCCGTAGACGTCGGTCAGGCGGAAATCCCGGCCGGCGTAGCGGTAGGTGAGCTTCTCGTGGTCAAGCCCGAGCTGGTGCAGCATCGTCGCATGCAGGTCGTGGATGTGGATCTTGCCCTTGATGGCGGTGTCGCCAAATTCGTCGGTCGCGCCGTAGCGGATTCCACCGCGGATCCCTCCCCCGGCCATCCACATGGAGTAGCCGCGGTTGTTGTGGCGGCGTCCGTCGCCCTTGGCCGACTGGCCGGCGGGGGTTCTTCCGAACTCTCCGCCCCAGACAACCAGGGTGTCCTTGAGCATTCCACGCTCCTTCAGATCCGAGAGCAGCCCTGCGATGGGAGCATCGGTCGACGCGGCGTTCTTGGTGAGCCTCGCCTTGAGGCCATTGTGGAGATCCCAGCCGCCGTGATGGACCTCGATATAGCGCACGCCGTTCTCGGCGAAGCGCCGGGCCATCAGGCACTGCTTGCCGAAGGCGTCGCTGGCATTGCCCCGGCCGATGCCGTAGCTGTCGAGGGTCGACTGGGATTCTCCCTTGATGTCCATGACCTCGGGAACCTTGCCCTGCATCCGGAAGGCCAGCTCGAAGGATTCGATGACGCCATCGAGCTCGTCGTTGACTCCCGATTTTTCGCGCAGTTCGCGGTTCATTTTCTGGACCAGGTCGAGCTGCTTGCGCTGCTGGCCGGAGGTCAGCTCGCGGTTGTAGAGGTTCGGCAGCGAGTTGCCGCTCTGGCCTCCGATCGGGGTGCCCTGGAAGCAGGCCGGCAGGAAGGCGCTGCCGTAGTTCTGGGCTCCGCCGAGCCGGTTGGGAGGGTTGATCGTGATGAAGCCGGGCAGGTCGTTGTTTTCTGTTCCGAGCCCGTAGAGCACCCAGGATCCGACCGAGGGCCGCACGAAGTTGATGCTGCCGGTATGGGCGAGAATCGTCGCCTGCGGGTGGGCCGGGTTGGTGGTGTGCATGCCGTTGAGAATACAGAGGTCATCGGCGTGCTTCGCGAGGTTCGGGAAGACCTCGGAGATGGGCAACTTGCTCTTGCCGCTGCGGTTGAACTTGAAAGGAGATGCCAGCAGGGTTCCGCCGCTGACTTTTTTACCGCCGTTCTTCTGCAGCTGGGGCTTGTAGTCGAAGGTGTCGACCTGCGGGGGGCCACCCTGCATGAATAGGAAGATTATCCGTTTGGCGCTGGGGTTGAAGTGAGCGGGGCGCGCCGCAAGGGGGTTCTTGTAGGTGTCGTCGCGCGCGGCGGCTTCACCGCAAAGTCCCATCAGGGCCATGTAGCCGAATCCGCAGGAGGCCGTCTGCAGGAGGCTTCGCCGCGAGAGCAGTTCGTTGATTTCCTGGGGCGCGATACCGGTTTTTCTATTCATGGTTCTATGTCTTGGAGGTGATCAGTTGAGATAGCGGAATTCCGCTGTGGAGAAGATGGCATGGCAGAGGCTGCTCAGGGCGTTCAGCTCGGGGTCTTTCCCGCTGGCTTTCCCGGGTTTGTCCTCAAAGCCCTTTAGATAGGTCATCGCCCTGATAGCCTCGAAGGTGTCAGGGGCGCGGGAGAGAGCGAGCTGGTAGGCCAGCTTGATCCGTCCCGCTGTGTTGAGGTCCTCTCGCTCCACCAGGTTCCTGGCGAGGTTTCGGGACTGTTTCATCACGAAGGGATTGTTCATCAGGTAGAGCGCCTGGGTGGATACGGTCGTCACATCGCGGTTCCCCTTCACCATGCTGGGCTCGGCGAAGTCGAAGGTCTGCAGGATCTGCGGTACAAAGCTGCGCATGATCGGCAGGTAGACGCTCCTGTAATTGCCGTCCATTTTTCCCCTGGCACGGGAGAGAGTTCTTCCGATCTCGCCGATAGGGAGTTGCATGACGGGTGAGCCGGCCGGCCTCGCGAGGTCGAGCTCGCCGCCTATCGAGAGCATCGAATCCCTCAGGCTCTCAGCGTCAAGGCGTTTCTGCCGCATGCGCCAGAGCTGTTCGTTGCCCGGATCGATGGCGTAATGCGCCTTGCTGAACTCTGAGCTCATTCGATAGGTATGGCTGAGGACTATTTTGCGGATGAGGCGTTTGATGGACCAGCCGTCTTCCTGGAAATTCACGGCGAGATGATCGAGGAGCTCGGGATGGGTAGGACGCTCACCGGTCTCTCCGAAGTTGTCCACCGTTCGCACGATTCCGCGGCCGAAGAGATGGTGCCAGACCCGGTTGACCATGACTCGCGCGGTCAGCGGGTTTTCTTCGCTGGTGAGCCAGCTTGCCAGCTGGAGTCGGCCGCTGGAGCTGGAGCCGAAGTGGGGGCGCTTCTTTCCCGAGAGGACCTGGAGGAAGCCGCGGGAGACCTCGCTGCCCTTATTGGAGACCTCGCCTCGGATGCGAACCCGGCTGTTGACGGCCCGTGTGGTATCGCTGACGCCCATAGCGTAGTCGCCGGTCGGGGCGGCGCCTCCGCCCTTGTTGTTCTTCTTCTTGAGGGCCCTGGTTGCCTCCTGGACCTGCTTCTTGAGTTCCTGGAGTTTCTTTTGCAGCTCCTTGCGGTTATTGGCGAGCTCAATCGTCGAACCCCGATCCTTTTGTTTCTTTTTGCCGCCCTTTTTGTTCAGGGCAGCCAGGGCCTGCTGTGTTTTCTTCATCTCTCCGCGTATTTCCCGGACGCGTTGCTGCAGTTGCTCGTTTTTGATATCCGTCTTGGTGGGCCTGGCGCTCTCGGCTTTTACCTTGTCGCTTAGTGCGATGAGTTTGTCGGTGGCCTTGTAGCCTCCCTTCTGGGCTCTGGAATTGAGTCCCGAGAGAATCTCGGTGCTCTCGAATATACCGGCCAGCGCGTAGTAGTCCTTCGTCGGGATCGGATCGAATTTGTGGTCGTGGCAGCGGGCGCAGCTCACGGTGAGGGCGAGCACCGAGCGGGTCGTCGTGTCGATCTGGTCATCGACATTGTCCATCAGGTATTGTTCTCGGTTGCGCTCGTTGAGGTCCTTGCTGCCCATGGCGAGGAAGCCGGTGGCTACCAGGTTGTCCCGCCTGTTAGCCGAGCTCTTTTTCGTCAGCAGGTCACCGGCAAGCTGCTCAGTGAGAAACTTGTCGTAGGGTTTGTCGGCATTGAAAGAGTCAATCACGTAGTCGCGGTAGCGCCAGGCGAAGGTGAAGGGGTAGTTCCTGCTCCGGCCGGTTGACTCACCGTAGCGGGCAATATCGAGCCAGTGACGCCCCCAGCGCTCGCCGAAACGCTTTGAATCCAGCAGCCTGTCGACAACGGTCTCGAAGGCCTTGGGAGACTTGTCGGCGAGGAAGGCATCGACCTCTTGCGGAGTAGGGGGAAGCCCGGTGAGATCGTAGGTGATCCTTCGGATGAGCGTGGCGCGGTCCGCATCTGGAGCGGGCCTCAACTTCTTGTCCTCGAGGGATTCCAGGATGAAGCGATCAATGGTTCCCAGGGGCCAGGAGACTTTGGCGATTTCCGGAAGCGGTGGATTGGTCGGTTTTTTGAAGGCCCAGAACTGGCGGCCCTTCGCGATATCGATGGATCGTGTGATGGGCCTGTCGGCCTTGCCGGAGGTGCGGGGGTCAGGCGCCCCCATGCGTACCCATCTGGTGAGGACAGCGATTTCAGAGTCCGAGAGCTTCTCCTTGGGCGGCATCTCGATGTCTTCGTCTTCGTACTTTACGGCCTTGATCAGCAGGCTCTTTTCTGGCGAGCCGGCCACGATGGCGGGCCCGGAGTCGCCACCGTCCATCCAGCCGGCCTGGCTGTCGAGGTAGAGGCCGCCCTTGACCTTGGTGGCTTTTTTCGAATGGCACTTGTAGCAGTGCTTTGCCAGCAGGGGGCGAACGCTCTTTTCGAAAAAGGCGTTTTCCTTTGCCGTGAGCTTTTGAGCCTGGAGGGTGCTTGCTGAGCAACAAAGCAGCACGAGGACAGAGAGGAATAAGGCTGAAAACTTACTCATGTTGTTTCTTCGTCTCCTGAAAAGGGCCACTATCAGTTTATTGCAGGCGAACAACCCATCTATACAAGTTTTTAGCCGCAAAACGGCTATTTTAGGTGGGCTGGAAGGTTCGGAAGAGGGAATGGGTCGGAAAACCCTAATCCGTAACGATTTAAGGGCTTGGGTTTTTCTGGCCGGGTTAGCAGGCTCTTTGCCTCGTCGCAGCCCGGAGTGATCCGTGTCCTGATGCTGAAATATCCAAAGTCAGAAGGTCCTGGCGAAGAGCAGGGCGTCGACCAGGTCGTCGTCGCGCCTGAGATGCTCTCGCAGGAGTTCCTCCTTGCTGAAGCCGGATTTTTCGAGGACCCGGATGCTCACCTGGTTGTGAGGATAGACCAGGGCCTCGATGCGTTCGAGAGCCCAGCGCTCTCGGGCGTACCGGCAGGCCGCCTCGACGACCTCGGTCATGATTCCCAGCCCGCGAAAGGGTGAGCCGAGCCAATAACCGATCTCTCCCTTATGCCCCGAGTGCAGGCGGCGGAAATCGAATCCACCGGCCAGTTCTTTGCCACAGCGGATCGCGAATTGCCTGGTCTCCCCATGTTCTCGAGTCGTCTGGTTGACGAACCGTAGCCACCTGTCGGCGTCCTCGCAGGTATAGGGGTGTGGGACCGAGGTGAACTCGGCTATGGAGGGGTCGTTCAATAATTTGGCCAGGGCGTCCCTGTCTCCGGCTCGAAACCGGGTCAGGAGAGGCACGGTCTTTTCGGCGGAGGGTCCTGGCATCGCGCGTCTTTATTTCTTTCCCGGCCCAGCTTCGATTCTCCAGAGCGCGGGAGCCTTGAAGTCTTCACGGCCGCTGCCGTAGGGAGCGACCTTGATCTTGCCGGCGAGTTTTTCAAACACCTTCAGCTGATCCGACAGGCGCCTGAGGACAGCGGGGTTTGCCGCACTGACATCCCTCTGCTCGGTCGGGTCGGTATCGATCCTGTAGAGCCTTCCATCGATGAGCTTCCACTGCTGGCTGATGACAGCCTTCTGGCCGAGATAGAAAGTTCTCTCGGGAGCCTTGGTCTTGCCTCGAAGAACACCGCTGAGATCGATTCCATCCAGCGGCTTGCCGCCGCCGGGTTTCTCTCCCCCGGCGAGTCCCAGCAGGGTCGGCAGAACATCGATGTAACCCATCAACGTGTCGAGCTTCCGAGAGCCTTCGAGGCCCAGGGGCCAGCGGATCACCGCCGGCACCCTCACTCCTCCCTCGCGGACCGTGTGCTTGGATCCCGGCAAGGGCTTATTGCTGCCGCCGATCTTCAGGGTGGCGCCGTTGTCGCTGAAGAAGAGGACGATGGAGTTCTCGGTGAGGCCCTCGGCATCGAGGGTGTCAAGGATGCGGCCAATCTGGGAATCCATCGCCGTGACCATGGCGGCGAAGGTCTGGCGTTTGCGGTTGCCCTGTCCCTGCGCTCCATAGTCGTTTTTCGAGGGGGCTTTCTTCTTCTTCTTCTTCTTCGTGAAGGAGCCGGCCTTTTCATCGTAGCCGTACTCATCGAGATGTTTTCTCGGCGCCTGAAGGGGACCGTGCGGGGCGTTGAACGGCAGGTAGAGGAGGAAGGGCTCACTCTTGGGCGAGCTCTTGATAAACCGGACAGCCTCATCTCCGAGCAGCTCGGTCGAGTAGCCCGCATCGGCGGAGGGCTCGAAATTGCGATGCCAGTCGCGCTCGCCTTCCCTGAGGTGGGTGAAGTAGTCGATGGCGCCGTTGTAGTGGCCGTAGAAATGGGTAAAGCCGCGTTCGATGGGGTGGTAGGCGCGTTTGTAGTGACCGAGGTGCCATTTGCCGATGCAGGCGCGGTGTCGGTAGCCGATCTTCGCGAGGAATTCCGGGAGGGTACGTTCTGAGAGATCGAGACCGAATTTTCTCCAGGGCGGGATGACAGTATCGCGCAGCCCGAAGCGGTGCGGGTAGCGGCCGGTGAGCAGTCCTGCCCTGGTGGGGGAGCAGATGGGGCAGACGTAGAAACGGTCGAGCTGAACGCCTGTTTTCGCCAGGCGGTCGATCGCAGGGGTCCTGATGTCGCTGCCGTGGTAGCCGACATCGTTCCAGCCGAGGTCGTCGGCGACAAGGATGATCAGGTTCGGTTTTTTCGCGGGAGCGGCGAAGAGCTCGGCCGCGCCCGCCAGCAGGATCGAGATCGACAGGAGCTGCAGAGCCCGGGTCATTTCTTCTTCTTTTCCTTTGCAGGCTTCTTTTTCTTCGGACCCCAGGGCCAGGGTTTCGCCTTCGCGGCGATAGCCCAGGCCTCCCATCTTCCTGCCATGTTCTTTGCCCGGTCGGCATACTCCTGGGAGAGATCGTTCAGTTCTGTCCGGTCAGCCTCGATGTCATAGAGCTCCCAGGGGCCGCTGGCCCCCCTTGCCACCAGCTTCCATTTTCCATCGCGAAGAGCCCGGTTGCCCTCGTGCTCCCAGAAGATGGGCTGGCTGCGGCCGAGCGGTTTTCCGAGGAACCCGGGCAGAAGACTGACTCCTTGCCTGGGAGTGATCTTTTTCCCGTTGAACTCATCGGGGTAGGTTGCTCCGCCGACATCGACACAGGTCGCCATGAGGTCGATCAGGTGGCCGGGCTGGTGTTCGAATTTATTTCTTCGTTCTTCGGGGATGCCCGCCGGCCAGTGGGCTATGAGCGGGGTGGAGATACCGCCTTCGTGGACCCAGTGCTTGTAGCGCCTGAAGGGAGTGTTCGAGGCGTTCGCCCAGGGCAGTCCGTAGGCGATGTAGGTGTCGGCCGGGCCGGGCATCACGCCGCGGCCTCTTCTCAGCGGCCGTCCATTCCGGGTTACCCTGGGAACCATGGCCGTCTGGAGTTCGCCCTTCTTCATCGGCGGCCAAATGGCCAGCCTCTTAGGGTCCGGGGTCTCCTTGCCCCTGCTGCCGAACTCTTCAGCGCAGCCGCCGTTGTCAGCGAGGAAGAGGACCAGGGTATTGTCGAATTGCTCGGTCTCTTTGAGCGCTCCGATGATCCGCCCGATTCCCTGGTCCATGCAGTCGATCATGGCGGCGTAGACCTCCATGCGCCGCTCGAACCAGGGCTTCAGGTCGACCTTGTCCCAGCCTGGAGCGCCCGGGTCGCGGGGTGTCATCTTCCAGGAGGAATCGACTAGGCCCATCTTGATCATACGGGCATGACGTTCGGCTCTCAGGGCATCCCAGCCCTTCTTGTAGCGTCCCTTGTACCTGGCGATATTGTGCGGGCGCGCGTGCATCGGCCAGTGGGGGGAGGTATAGGCTACGTACATGAAGAAGGGTTTTTTTTTCGAGGCGGTATGGTCGCGGATGAAGCCCGCAGCGTTCTCGCTGATCGCATCGGTGTAGAAGAAGTCCTCGTTTTCGGGGGCAATCTGCGTGTTGTCCCGCGTCAGTGAGTTCGGATCGTAGAAGCTTCCGGCGCCGTGGATCGTTCCGAAGAAGCGGTCGAAGCCGCGCTGCAGCGGCCAGTTGTCCTTGGGACCGGTCGGCTTGATGTGCTTGGTCACGTGCCATTTACCGGACATGTAAGTTGAGTAGCCGGCACTTTTCATGACCTCTGCGATCGTCACGCAGCTTCGGTTGAGATCACCCTGGTAGCCCTCGAGTCCACGGTCATTCATCATGTGGCCGATGCCCGCCTGGTGGGGGTAGAGGCCGGTCAGGAGCGAGGCCCGGGTAGGGCAGCAGCGGCCGGTATTGTAGAACTGGCTCAGGCGGACTCCACCGGCGGCGAGGTCGTCGAGATTCGGGGTCTTGATCTCGCTGCCGTAGCAGCCGATGTCGCTGAAGCCCATGTCGTCGGCCATCATGATGATGATGTTGGGGCGCTTAGCGGCGGCCTCGGTGGCGCCTGAAAATAAGAGGATCGCCAGCAGGATGAGGGGACATTTTACTGCAGTCGGGGTGGTCTTTTTCATTGTCGGGTTTCTCCAGTCAGGGATGGTCGCGAAGGTCCGGTTCGCGCGCTGAATTCAGGGGGAATAGTCCACGCCGTTGAGGCTTCGCAGCACTGACTTCTGCCAGGCTGCCAGAGCGGCCTTCATGGTCTTCACTCTGTCCGTCTGAGTTTTCGACAGGTCTTTCTTTTCAGCCGTATCGGCGGCCAGGTTGAAGAGAGTGTAGGCTCCCTGCTTGCTCTTTTTATTCGTTTTGCGCATCAACTTATAGTCGCCATCGATCCAGGCTGCCGGGCCGGGGAAGGAGTTGAGCGGATAGCGTTTTTCCACCAGGCCTTCGCGGGGAGCGGGTTTCTGCTTGCCGGCCTTTTGTTCCGTGCGGAGCTCTTCGAGCATGAGTCGGCTCTTTTTTCCTCGCCCTCTTTCAGGGAAGACCCAGAACCCCATCGGTTTCTCCCGGCTCTTCATCTTTCCGTTGAGCAGGGGCACGATGCTGATTCCATCGAGGGGAGGCGGTTTGTCCAGGGTGACGCCGGCGATCTCGAGCAGGGTCGGCAGGATGTCGGAGGTATTGCAGGGCACCGAGGTGCGGCGGGGCTTCTTGATTCTTGCCGGCCACTCGATGATCGCCGGGACTCGGATGCCGCCCTCGAGCAGGCTTCCTTTGCGTCCTGAGAGCCCCGCCGTGAAGCCCTGCTTGAGCGCGCCGTTGTCGCTGCAGTACCACAGCAGGGTGTTCTCGGCGATCTCGAGCTTGCGAAGTCCTTTTCGTAGTTTTCCCATAGCTGCATCCATGCCCGTGATCTCACCGCAGAAGTTGGCCTGCGCCTTGGTCTGTTTGGCGTACATCTCGAGGTATTTCTTCGTGGCGATATGGGGGCTGTGGGGGCTGCCGAACCAGATTACCGCGAGGAATGGCTTGTTTCCCTTTGAGACCTTCTCGATCCATTTGAGGGCGGCATCGACTGTGACTTCGGAGCTTTCCCCCTTTGTCTCGACAACCTTTCCGTTATGAGAGAAGAGGGGATTGTTCTCGTAGAAGTTCGGGCTCGAGACCCACTCGTCAAAGCCGCTCTTGCCGGGGCAGACGGGGCTGTCGGCACGCAGGGAGCCGAGATGCCATTTGCCGAAGTGACCGGTGGTGTACCCGGCGTCCCTGAGGGCTTCGGCGACGGTGATCTCCTGCGGTCTCAGCGTTCTTCCCCAGGCAAAGCAGCCGAAACGTACGGGGTGGCGGCCGGTGAGAACACTGCCGCGGGTGGGCGAGCAGACCGGGGCAGCGGCGTAGAAGCGGTCAAAGCGAAGCGCCGTGCGGGCCATCTCGTCGAAGACCGGGGTCTTGAGGAAGGGATGGCCGTTGTAGGCCATGTCCCCCCAGCCCTGGTCATCCGCCATGGCGAGGATGATGTTCGGGCGGCTCGAGCCTTCTTCCGATCCGGGAGTTCCCGGGGAGGCCGGCACTGGATTGCTGCACAGGAAAACGGTCAGGATGCACAGTTGAAGCCGAGGCATGTTTCTTCTCGCTGATAATGATGGTAGTTCACCGGAACTTGCAGCAGACCCTGCGACAGTGCCTATTTGTGCCGATGGACAGGCTCTAGTCAAGCAACTGGAGCCGGGTTGCTTCCTTAGGCGATGATTCCCTTGACGACCTCGCCGTAGACATCGGTCGGCCGGAAGTCGCGGCCGGCATAGCGGTAGGTCAGCTTCTCATGATCCATTCCCAGCAGGTGGAGGACGGTGGCGTGCAGGTCGTGCATATGCACCTTGTTTTCGACCGCGGTGTGGCCGAATTCATCGGTCTGGCCATAGCTGAAGCCCTTCTTGACGCCGCCCCCGGCGAGAAAGACAGTGAAGCCGTCAGGGTTGTGATCACGGCCGGTTCCGTTGTTCTGGGCAAAGGGATTGCGCCCGAATTCTCCACCCCACCAGACAAGGGTATCCTCGAGAAGTCCGCGATTTTTCAGGTCGGCGAGCAGGCCCGCCACCGGCTTGTCGGAGGCCTTGGCGTGCTTGGCGTGCAGCTTGAGGTTGGAGTGCTGGTCCCAGGCCGGATTGTCGCCGTTGTCGGAGTAGTTTACCTGGATGTAGCGCACGCCTCTCTCCGCCATCCGGCGGGCCAGCAGGCACTGGCGGCCAAATTCATCAGTTTCTTTTTTGCCGATTCCGTAGCTTTCAAGAATAGCGGGTTTCTCGGCGGAGATGTCTGCCAGGTCAGGAGCGGCGGTCTGCATCCTGTAGGCCAGCTCGAAAGATTCTATGGCTGCTTCCATGGTCTCGTCAGGCTGCTCGCCGGCAACCTGCTGGCGGTTGAGGGCCTGGAGGAGATCAAATTGCCGTTTGCGAAGATCCGCCGGGTAGCGGTCGTTATTGATATGGCGGATGGCTGACTTGGTTACGGGCTGGCCGGCTTTGCCGATCGAGATTCCCTGGTGAACCGGGGGGAGGAAGGCGCTGGCGTAATTGCGCGGCCCTCCATTGCCCTGGGAGGGGTTGATCGTCATGAACGCCGGCAGGTTGTCGTTCTCGGTGCCGAGGCCATAGCTGATCCAGGAGCCGATCGATGGGCGTACCAGGTTCGTAGCGCCGGTATGCAGGAAGAGCGTTGAGGGGCCGTGGGCTACTCCGTTGGTGTGCATGCTCTGTATGAAGCAGAGGTCGTCGACATGCCCGGCGATATTCGGAAAGAGCTCCGATACGAGGTGTCCGCATTTACCGTAAGGTTTGAAGCTCCAGGGCGATTTCATCACCCGCTCCGCTGTCACCTTGCGGCTGCGCGCGACGCGAAATTTGATCTTCTTTCCGTTGTCCTTATCAAGGCGCGGCTTGTAGTTGAAGGTGTCAACATGGCTCGGTCCGCCCTGCATGAAGATGAAGATGACACGCTTCGCCTTCGGCTCGAAGTGGGGTTTCTTTGCCGCCAGCGGCGAGGAGTCGGCCTGCACCGTTTCTGAGAGGAGACCGGTGAGCGCGAGCGAACCGAACCCGCAGGCTGCCTGGCCGAGCAACTGGCGGCGTGTCGTAGCCTTGTCGTGGTTCCGGATCATTGGCTGAAGCTCATTTCAGGTACCTGAAATCATTGCAGGACAGCAGGGCCTGGCACAGGCTCGCCCAGGCCTCCAGCCTTCCGGCGGCGATTTCAGGTTCTTTCTTTCGCTGCCTGTAAGGATGCGACTTGAGGTAATCGACCGCCAGCGATATTTCTTTTTTGTCGGGTGGCCGGGAGAGGATCCGCAGGTAGGCCTGCTCAATACGGCGGGCATCATCAAGCCCTTCCAGGGCGAGCATCAATTCTGCCGATTTGACCGACCTGTCGATCATGAAGGGGCTGTTGAGGAGGAAGAGCGCCTGTGTTGGGCGGGTGGTGGTGGCCCGCTTTCCCGAGCTGATATTGGGGTCCGCGAAATCAAAGACCTCGAAAATATCCAGCAGGGTATTTCGGAAGACCGGGACGTAGATGCTGCGGCGCATCGATTTAAAGTCGTAGGAGTATTCGATCTTCTTGGCGATGGGGCCGTTGCCCTCGGCCGCGATCGCCGGTCCGCCGGCGGTGAGGTCCAGCTCTCCGCTGCAGTGGAGAATCGAGTCGCGCAGGCTCTCCGCATCGAGCCTCCTGCGAGATGCGTGTGAGAGCAGACGATTCTCAGGGTCGATCTCGAGAACAGCCGGGTCGTAGTGCGTTGACTGCCGGTAGGTATTCGAGACCAGGATCTCCCGGATGATTTTTTTTCTCGACCAGCCCTGCTCGATGAACCTGCGGGCAAGGTAGTCGACGAGCTCCGGGTGGGAGGGCTTCTCGCCCATCTTGCCGAAGTTGTCGACTGTGCGCACCAGGCCTGCCCCGAAGAGGTGGTGCCACATCCGGTTTACCGCGACACGGGAGGTGAGCGAATTTTCTCCAGAGGCTATCCAGTCGGCCAACTGCAGGCGGCCGCTTTCCTTGTCTGAAATCACGGCGGGCTTCTTCGCGGTAAGGACGCTCAGGAAACCGCGAGGCACCTTCGGGCCGAGGTTCCTCACCTCGCCGCGGATATGGATCGGGGAGTCGGCCGGCTTGGGGTGTTCCTGCACCGAGAGGGCCTTGTCGATCACCGGCTGGTCTTTTTTAACCGTAGCGATTCTCTTATTGAGCTTCTTGATATCGGCCGCGATCTTTTTCAGCCGCGCGGTGTTTTTCTGGTTCTGCCCTTTGCCTCCTTTTGCAGGGCCGGGTTTTTTCGCTGCGGCCTTCTTTGCCGTTGGCGCGCCGTCCTCGATGAACTGCAGGCCGTCGACGATGACGTGTCCCTGGGTGTCCTTGTTGGAAATGACCACGATGGCGGGCTTGTCTTTCTCGAAGCGGAAGCGCCCGAGGGGGATGAAGAGCCCATCGATCGGCGGTTTCTTCATCTGATTGACCTTGAGTGATTCAACCCCTTCGGCGTGGTGGATATCGACGGGTACCGCCGGGCTCCGATTCGTCCCGGGAGTGTAGGCCAGGTTGACGGAATAGCTCCCCGTCTTCGGCAACTTCACGTTGAAGGTGACGAACTTGACGCCCTTGGAGGTGTCGCCGTCGTGGATGTAGCCCTTGCCGAGGAAGGGCCTGTTCGAGGTTGAGGCGGTCCAGTCGCCGGCCTTGTCGGCGGCCGGGTCATCGACCACGATGCCGGGGAGGTCTTTTACCGCGACCGCACCGGCGGGTTTTTTACCACGCAGTTTTTTCTCTGTTGATTTGAGCCCGGCGAGTTCTTTTTCAAGGGTCTTGAGATTCGCCGCAGCCTTCTTCGCTTTTTCCTGCAGGGGTCCGGCGATCGGCAGCGGGCGCTCGATGAAGCTGGCGACATTGGCGAGTATGAGGAGCTTGGTCGACATGAAAATACCCGTCAGGGCGTAGTAGTCTTTTGTCGGGATCGGATCGAATTTGTGGTCGTGGCACCGGGCGCAGCCGATCGTCATTCCCAGGAAGGCGCGGCCGATGGTGTCGATCTGTTCGTCGACGACATCGAGCTTCAGGAGCTCCTTGTCCTGGTTCTCGTAATTGTGCGGCCCCAGCATGAGGAAGCCGCTGGCGATGAGGTTCTCGCCTCTTTCTTCATCGCTCTTGTGGGGCAGGAGATCCCCTGCAATTTGCTCGCGGATAAAGCGATCAAACGGCTTGTCGTTGTTGAGTCCCCGGATGACGTAGTCGCGGTAGCGCCAGGCGTTTTCGATGGGGCGGGTACGGCCTCCGCCGGTCGAGTCCGAATACCGGGCAACGTCGAGCCAGTGTCTCCCCCAGCGCTCTCCGAAATGAGGAGAATCAAGAAGCTCGTCAACGAGGGCCGCGTAGCTTTTTCGGGATGGGTCAGCCGCGAACTTTTCAATCACCTCAGGCTTCGGGGGGAGTCCGATGAGATCGAAGTGAAGTCTTCGGATGAGCGAACGGGGATCCGCCGGCTTAGCCGGCTCAAGCTTCCTGGTTTTCAGCTTGTCGATGATGTAACGGTCGATCGCAGCAAGCTTCTCGCCGCCCTCGATCGAGGGTGGGGGGGCCTCGGCCAGGGGGGAATAGGGCCATTGCCGACGAGCCTTTTCCACGTCGATGCCCCCTTCTTCTTTGCTGGCATTTCCATCGCGGGGATCCGCCGCGCCCTTCTTTATCCACAGGATGAAGTCGTTGATGACCGCATCGGAGAGCTTGTTCTTTGGCGGCATCTCGAGATCTTCGTACCGTAGCGCCGAGATCAGCAGGCTCTTCTCGGGCTTGCCCGCGACGATGGCCGGGCCGGATTCACCGCCCTTGAGCAATCCCTCCCGGCTGTCTAAAAAGAGCTTCCCCTTCAGTTTTTTCGATCTGGAGGAGTGGCATTTGTAGCAGCGCTCGATGAGCACCGGCCTGATCTTCTTTTCGAAGAACTCGATTTCGGCTTCCTGGGCGGGAGCGGAGCCGGCCATCGCCAGGAGCAGAAAAAGAAGACTCGCGAACGGAGCCTGTCGGCGCAGCAGCGCGGCTCTCCCGCTGGATGCTTCAGTCAATTGGAACTTCCTGGTGCCGGTGGTGCTCGAAGGCATGCCTGTCATGTTATTGCCTCGGTCCACGCTTGTAAAATGTTGTTGAAGGAACTGGAGCGGCGGCCTCAGGAGAGCAGCTCCCTCATACGCTCAATCCCGGTGCAGAGGACCTCCGCGGGGTCTTTTTCCCACAACTCGGGATTGAACAGCTCCAGGCTGACCGTGCCTTCGTAGCCAATCTCCCGGAGAATCGAGATCTCAGCCTCGAGGTCGATGGGACCATCTCCCGGCATCACCCGGTTCGGATCGGCCTGCGTTCCAGGGGGCATCTGCGGGTCAGCATCATCTATGTGGAAATGACTGATGCGCCCGGGGGGCAGCTCGCTCAGCTCATTGATGTCACCACCGCTGTTCCAGGTATGGAAGGAATCGATGATGATTGTCGCATCGGGGTCGTCGGCCTCCTGGACGATTCGCCAGGCCTGGTCGAGACGGCTGACGGATCCGAAGAAGCTGATGTATTCCATCGTCGGCCTGACCCCGCTTTCCCTGCCCAGTTCCAGGAGGTCGCGGTAGCGCCGGCTGATCTGCTCAAGGTCGCATTTCTCGCGTGGTGGAGTGGCCACCACCCAGGGGGAGCCGAGCCGGGCGGCGAGCTCCATGCGGCGGCGGGCCTCATCGAGCATGAGGGGATACTCCAGCTCGGATGCCTCTCCCCAGCCCCTGAGCGCGATCATGCAGGGAACGATGAGGCCGTGATCCGCGAGGGCTTTTTCCACATCGCTGACTTCGCCGCCGCGGCCGACGTGCTCGTAGATGTCGTTGAGCCAGAGCTCGATCCCTGCGAAGCCCGCCTCCGCCGTGAGACGGATTTTCTCCAGCAGGGGCTGGGGTCTGATCGTGCTGGTGTTCAGGCAGAGCTTGAATGGCATCGGGGTTCTCGGTCTTGCCGGCGAGAGCTCAGAAGGCGCCGAGCCTCGGCGGGGTTGGGTCCATCGTTAAAACGCTTCGGTCAAAGGCCTGCTTCAGGAGACGCAGCTTTCTTTCCTTGTGGGCCGGCTCATCCCAGAGATTGGTGAATTCCCCGGGGTCTTCGTCAAGATCGTAGAGCTCGCCGACCTCGTCTCCATGGTAGATGATGATTTTTTCCTGCTCGGTACGCAGCATGGTTCCGTAGCTGTGCTTGTGCGTCCAGGCGTTGTAATACTCAGAGTATACCGAATCCCTGTGGGAGGATGCGCCGGCTTCGGCGCTGCAGAGTGGGTAGAAGGAGCGGCCCTGCATTCGCTCGGGGATGTCGAGGCCGGCCGCTTCCAGGAGGGTCGGTGCCAGGTCGACGAGCTCGACGAGGGCATCGGCCCGCTCTCCCGCCCGGATCTTTCCGGGCCACCTGAGGAGCACGGGCACGTGCACCACGCCCTCGTAGAAGTGGGGGCCCTTCAGATAGATACCGTGGTCGCCGAGCATCTCCCCGTGGTCGGACATGAAGATGACCAGGGTATTGTCGCCCTGGCCGGTTTCCTCCAGGGCGGCGAGGATGCGGCCCACCTGGTCATCGATCAGCTCGATCATCGCGTAGTAGGCGGCGGTGACCTGGCGCTGGTCGTCTTCACTCATTCCCGCCACGTGGAAATAGCCAGGCTCGTTGTGGGCCCATTCGTGGTCGAGCTTCTGGTAGGGGGGCTTGTTCTCCAGCTCCCCCTCTCGGTAATTCGGCAGGGGCATGTCGGCGGGGTCGTACCTCGAGAGATAATCCGTCGGCGGATCGAAGGGGTGATGCGGATCGAAACAGTTGAAGCTGAAGAACCAGGGGCCTGAGCCCGCCCGCTCTCTGATGAAGTCACAGCACATCTCGGCGCACCAGGTGGTCTGGTGGTATTCGGCGGGAATACCGTGTTTGACGAATGGTGTCGAGGGACCGTCGTAGAGTTCGTCCCAGGTTTTCCCCTTCGAGCCCAGCCACTGGGTGTAGGCGTTCTCCGGCCAGTCCGGCTGCGGGTGGTGCGACCAGTGGAAGACATCGTAGCCATCGTCGATGCGTTGCTCCACCCGTCCATCGGAGCAGGATGCCAGGTGGAGTTTCCCGGCCAGGCCGCAGGTATAGCCCGAATCCCGGAAGATCTTCGAGATGAGTATCTCCTCGGCGGGAATCGCCTGGCCGTTCTGTCGGCACCTGGTCGTCCGCGGGTAGCGCCCGGTCAGGAAGGATGCCCTGCTGGGCGCGCAGATGGGGCTCTGGACGTAGGCCTTCGTCAAGGCCGTTCCATCCCTTGCGAGGGAATCGATCGAGGGGGTGTTGATGAGCTGGTTGCCGAGGGCGGCAATCGTGTCGTAGCGCTGCTGGTCGGTGCAGAGCCAGAGGATGTTTGGACGTTCTGGAGCGGAATTCATTATCGAGTCCGGGCGGGATTCACGTTCAAAGTCAGCGCAAATACTAACAGGCCCGGGCTTCTCGCACAGCACGTGCTTGCCGGCATCGAGGGCGCGCAGGGTCCACGCATGATGCGCATGGCCCTGCGGGGAAATATTGACGCCCCTGTCGATGGAATTATAGGCAGCTTGTCGCAGTCTCCCGGGTGGTCGCCGCCGTATTCTAGGCCAAAGCGTTCAGCCGAATTCAGCATGCGGGAGCCCATCGATGAGAGTCCGGCTCCAGGCTCTACGGGGAGCTGTCCCGCGAACTTTTCCGCGGTAAAACCGGTGCCGATAATTTCCCGGCTCAGTTTCCTCTGCATCTTTATCTAAGTTCCTTGCTGTAGACCAGTTCGGAAGATTCGAGAGGGACTCAATGGTATTGATAATGCCCTCCTTGTCGTAATGAAAAACCGCCAGGGGGAACTGTTCTGGTTTAGGCAAGAGGCGGCTATTAAGATGCTAGGTTCATATCCGAGAGCGGGTTACGGCCATGGAGAGGGTTTTGGTCAGGAAAGGGACCATGGCCGCGCTTTTTGAACAGGGTCGAGGTGCCGGTAGAATCGGGATCGGAATTTCTCCGTTTTTACCTGCGCCTGGGTTTCCAGGGAGCTGTCACGGTGAGCGAAGGAACTTCATCCGGCGATAAGGGTGGGCGAGTATATAAATACGTTCCCGCCGTCGGGCCGCGGCTGAAGAAGCTGCTCTACGTGGTCCTCGGGCTCTTTTCGCTGCTCTTCATCAACGGCGCCTACCTGGTGGGGATCACCATAGCCGAATGGTCGACCGGCGAGGCGATCCAGAACTATTTCTACCTCAACATGTTCCTGGTACACCTGGTTCTCGGGGTGATCCTGATCCTGCCTTTCCTGGTGTTCGGAATCATCCACATTCGCAATTCCCACGACCGCAAGAACCGGATCGCGGTCCGGGTGGGCTATGCGCTCTTCGGCACCGGGGCGCTGCTTATCCTGAGCGGGATCCTGTTGACGCGGGTGGAGGGTCTGATCGAGGTCAAGGAGCCCCTCCTGAGGAACATCGCCTATTGGGCCCATGTGCTGAGCCCGGTGTTCATCATCTGGCTCTTCATTCTCCATCGCCTGGCGGGTCCGAAGATCCAGTGGCGTAAGGGCCTGGTCCTGGCCGCTGTCGCGTCCGTCTTCGCGGTTATCATGATCGTCTGGCAGTACCAGGATCCCCGCAAGTGGAACGAGGAGGGGCCGGATTCCGGGACGCAGTACTTCTTCCCCTCCCTGGCGCGTACCGCGACGGGTAACTTCATTCCGGCCGACACGCTGATGATGGATCATTACTGTAAAGAATGTCATGCCGATGCCCACGAGGGCTGGTCTCATGGCGTGCATCGTTTCAGCTCCTTTAACAACCCGGCCTATCTCTTTTCGGTTCGCGAGACTCGCAAGGCGATGATGGAGCGTGATGGCAATGTGCAGGGCTCACGCTTCTGCGCCGGCTGCCACGACCCGGTGCCTTTCTTCAGCGGCGCCTTTGATACGGAGAAGGCCTTCGATGATCCTGATAACGATCTGCAGGGCCACCGGACCGCGCAGGCGGGAATCACCTGCACGGTCTGCCACGCGATCACCCATCTCAACAGCCCAAGAGGGAATTCCGATTACACCATCGAGGAGCCCATGCACTATCCCTTCGCCACCAGCGAGAGTGGTCTTCTGCGATGGGTGAACCGCCAGCTGGTGAAGGGCAAGCCGGCCTTCCACAAGAAGACCTTTCTCAAGCCCCTGCACAAGACCCCCGAGTTCTGCGGTACCTGCCACAAGGTGCATCTGCCCGAGGAGCTCAACAAGTACAAATGGCTCAGGGGGCAGAATCACTACGATGCCTACCATCTCAGCGGCGTCTCGGGGCACGGGGTGACGAGCTTCTACTATCCGCCAAAGGCCCAGCCGAACTGTAACGGCTGCCATATGCCGCTGGAGCGCTCCGATGACTTTGCCGCCGGCCACTTCGATTCTTCCGGCGAGCTGAAGATTCACGGTCACCAATTTCCCTCTGCCAATACGGCCATCCCGCATCTTCTCAAGATGCCCCCCAGGGTCAATGACGCGCACAGGAAGTTCCTCGAAGGCGTGATGCGGCTGGATATCTTCGGCATCAAGAAAGATGGACGGATCGATGGCGAACTGACGGCGCCGCTGCGTCCGGAGGTGCCCGCCCTCGAGCCGGGCGCTACCTACCTCGTGGAGGTCATTATCCGGACCATGAAGATGGGGCACATCTTCACCCAGGGTACGGCCGACTCCAACGAGATCTGGATGGATATCGACCTCAGGAGCGGAGCAAAGCGGCTAGGAAGAAGCGGCGGCCGGCGCTCCGATGGAGGCGTTGATCCCTGGTCGCATTTCGTGAACGCCTACGTTCTTGACCGTAAGGGAAACAGGATCGACCGCCGCAACGCGCAGGACATCTTCGTTCCCCTCTACAGCCACCAGATTCCACCCGGCGCTGCGGACGTCATTCACTACACCTTCAAGGTTCCCGAAGATGCCAGTGGGACGGTAACCCTCGATGCCCGCCTGCAGTATCGCAAGTTCGATACCACCTACATGCAGTACATCTACGGAAAGGAATACGTCAACGATCTGCCGATCGTCACGCTGGCCGCCGACAGCCTAACCTTTCCGGTCGCCGGAAAGGATGCGGAGGTCGACAACGGGCCCTCCGCGATACCCGAGTGGCAACGCTGGAACGATTACGGCATCGGGCTCATTCGCAAGGGCAGCAAGGGCGCCCACAAGGGTGAGTTGCGCCAGGCAGAGGGAGCCTTCAGCGAGGTGGAACGGCTCAAGCGCGCCGATGGGCCGCTCAATCTCGCGCGGGTCTACGTGAAGGAGGGGCGGCTGGAGGATGCTGTGGCCGCGCTTCGCCGGGCGGCGGCCCACGAGCCGTCGGCGCCGCCCTGGACGGTCAGCTGGTTTACGGGAGTCGTCAACAAGCAGAACGGCCATCTAGACGATGCGATCAAGAACTTCCTGAGTGTCGCGAATACGGAATTTGAAGGCGCCGCCGAGCGCGGCTTCGATTTCGGGCAGGACTACCGGGTGCTCAACGAGCTGGGGCAGACCTACTTCGAGCGGGCCAAGCAGGAGCGCGGCGATGAGGCCAGGCCGGAGCGCAACCGGCTGCTTGGCGATGCCGTGACCTGGTTCGAGAAGGTCCTCGCCTGGGATCCGGAGAATCTAACCGCCCATTACAACCTGGCCCTGGTCCATACTCGCCTCGGCAATGAGAAGGTGGCCGCGAAGCATCGGGTCCTGCACTTGAAATACAAGCCGGACGACAATGCCCGCGACAGCGCCGTCGCCACCCACCGGGCGAAGAACCCGGCGGCCAATCACGCGGCCGAGTCGATCGTCATCTATGATCTCCAGAAACCTGAAAACTACGAGCTTAGCGAGAATCCCGACAAGCCCAGGTAGGCTGTCGCGGACACTTTCCGCTTCGAAAAACGATGACTGAAGAGCGCGAAAAAGCCGAACAACCTGAAGATGATCTCGTGGCCGGCGATGACACCGTCATTCTCCGGGCCTTGAAGGTGTCGGCTATTGTCCTCGTGGCGATCATCGCGGTCGTTGCCGTGGCCTTTTACCTCCTTCGGCCCGAGCAGGCGGAACATGAAGTCGAAGAAAAACCGATCGTGCTTCCGAAGACACAGGACGTGGACGTCAGCGTACCGAAGGTGGCCTTCAGCGACGTGACGGCTGCCGCGGGAATTGACTTCGTTCACGTCAACGGCGCCATCGGCGACAAGCTCCTGCCCGAGACCATGGGGCCGGGCTGCGCCTTCTTTGATTTTGATCAGGACGAGGACGAGGATCTTCTCCTGGTGAACGGTATGCCCTGGCCGGGAGATGCTCCGGGGGAGGAGGTGCCGACCCTGCGGCTCTACGCCAATGACGGGAGGGGATTCTTCACGGACGTAACCGCCGCCAGCGGCCTGGCCGTCACGGTCTACGGAATGGGCGTTGCCGTGGGGGATTATGATAACAACGGAAAGCCGGATCTTTTCATTACCACGGTCAATGAGAATCGCCTGTTCAGGAATCTCGGCGGCCGGTTTGAGGACGTTACCGCCACCGCGGCGGTGGCAGGGGGCAATTCTACCTGGAGCAGCAGCGCCGGGTTTTTCGATGCCGACAACGATGGCGACCTCGATCTCTTTGTCTGCAATTATATCAACTGGTCGCGAAAGATTGACATCGCCCTCGACTACCGGCTGACCGGCGTCGGGCGCGCCTATGGTCCTCCCACCAATTTCGAGGGGACCCAGCCCTATTTCTATCTCAACAACGGTGACGGCACCTTCACCGAGGCCGCTCTGAAGGCGGGCTTTCACGTGCTCAACAGGGCCACCGGGAAGCCGGTCGCCAAGGCGCTGGCGCTGATTCCTTTCGATTTCAACGGAGATGGGAACCTGGATCTCTTCGTCGCCAACGATACGGTGAGGAACTTCCTCTACCGCAACAGGGGAGATGGGACCTTCGAGGAGATCGGCGAGGATGCCGGAGTGGCCTACGATGGGACCGGCAACTCGACCGGGGCGATGGGGGTCGATGTCGGCTATTTCCGCGATGATGACAGTCTCGGGCTGGGGGTGGGGAACTTCGCCAACGAGATGTCGTCTTTCTACGTCTCCGAGGACGGCCAGTATTTCAGCGACGAGGCCATCGGAGAAGGGATCGGGCCGGTGAGCCGGCAGATGCTGAGCTTCGGCCTGTTCTTCTTCGATTACGATCTCGACGGCCGTCTCGATCTCCTGCAGACAAACGGCCACCTCGAGGAGGAGATCAACAAGGTCCAGCCGAGCCAGCACTACCGCCAGCCGTCACAGCTGTTCTGGAATTGCGGTACGGGTTTCAAGAGCTGCTTCGTTCCCGTTGATGAAAAGACGACCGGGGACCTGGCCCGCCCGGTTGTCGGCCGCGCCGCGGCCTACGCCGATATCGACGGAGATGGAGACCTCGATTGCCTCATCACGCAGACCGGGGACCGCCCGCTGTTGCTTCGAAACGACCAGGCAGGGAAGAACGGCTGGTTGCGACTGAAGCTCGTAGGCAGAGGTCAAGGGCGATGCAATCGTGACGCTATCGGTGCGAGCGTTACCCTATTGGTCGGCGGGAGCACCCTTCGCCGGCAGGTGATGCCATCACGAAGCTACCTGTCGCAGGTGGAGACGGTCCTGACCTTCGGCCTCGGCGCCGCGAAGCGGGCTGATGAGATCCGCATCCTCTGGCCCGGCGACAGGAAGGCTCAGGTGCTCAGGGGACTGGAAGCCGGCAAGTTCCATCGAATCGAGCAGGAGTGAGAGCTCCCCGGTCTTTCCGCTTGATGTGATTCCGTCTATGTGGAGGCTGTGCCCGTACAACGAGCAGGAGCCGTTCCATGTCCGAAGATTCCTACAGCCCGCACGAGCTTCCTTCCGCCGCTCCGGGTATCAGATGGGGCCCCTTTACCGCCCGGATCCCCTTTGTGCATACCCGGGCCGCGTGGCCCGAACTGGTGCAGAATCTCGTGGTGGCGGGCGCCACCGGTCTCGCCGTGGTGCCGATCTTCACGGAGTATTTCGGCATGAGCTTCGATATTGCCGTGACGCTCTGCATAGTCCAGGCGGTGATCCTGTGCTCGGCTTTTTTTCTCTTTGGTGACCCGTTCTGTCCCGGCTGGATAACACCCGCCCTGCCGCTGGTCCTGAGCGCAGCCCTGGGGGTCGCGGCAGGTCCAGACCGCATCGCCTTCGTCACAGCAGTGGTGATCACCACGGGCTCGATCTTCCTGTTTCTCGGCATTACCCGGCTCGGCGCCCTGTTCATTCGCTGGATACCCCTGCCGCTCAAGTCAGGGATTATTTTCGGCGCCGGGTTGAGCGCTATCGTGGGCGAATTCAGCTCGAAGGGGGAAACTCTGCCAAGAGTCCTCCAATACCCCGTCTGCATCACACTCGCTACTGGCCTGACGCTCCTGCTGCTTTTTTCGCAGCCGCTGGAAAAACTGAAAGCCCGCTTTGGCTGGCTTGCCGTCCTTGGGGGACTCGGGATGGCGCCCGGGTTCATCCTCGCGATGGTTGTCGGTCCATTTGTTTCGGAGGTGGAATACAAAGAGTTCAATGCGCTGTTTTTTGATCCGACCAGCGGCGAGTTTGTTTTCACTTTCAAGAAT